>Ga0157367_1000058_pt1 | contig 54080 bp, 49 predicted proteins | sample AttbisABBM2_FD_113142 | JGI IMG/M metagenome (GOLD analysis project Ga0157367, IMG submission 113142) | Fungus gardens microbial communities from leaf cutter ant in Botucatu, State of São Paulo, Brazil - Atta bisphaerica ABBM2 | ecosystem: Host-associated > Fungi > Mycelium > Unclassified ... | reverse complement strand
TCATGACAGGCGGATTGATTGGTCGCTTTTTTGCCGAATTCTCAATCACCCTGTCGGTCGCCATTCTGATTTCCCTGTTTGTCTCGGTCACGCTCACGCCAATGATGTGTGCTTATCTGCTCAAACCCCACGCGCCGCGCAGTCAACCGCAGCGACGGGGCGTTGGACGGCTGCTGCTGGCGGTTCAGCGCGGTTATGCCCGCTCGCTGACCGTTGTGCTCAATCATGCCCGCTGGGTACTGCTCCTGCTGGTCGGCACCGTGGCTCTGACGGTATGGCTGTTTATCAGTATTCCCAAAACCTTCCTGCCCGAGCAGGACACCGGCCGCCTGTCTGGCTTTATTTCGGCCGACCAAAGTATTTCGTTCCAGGCGATGCGCGGCAAGCTGGAAGATTTCATGAAAATTGTTGGCGCCGATCCGGACGTTTCCAGCGTGGTAGGCTTTACCGGCGGCATGCGCACCAACATGGGGTTGATGTTTATTTCTCTGAAACCCCTGTCTGAACGGAAAGACACGGCGCAGGCGGTGATTGCCCGCCTGCGTGCCAAACTGGCGAACGAACCCGGTGCCAATCTGTATCTTAATGCGGTGCAGGATATCAGGGTGGGCGGTCGCGAAGCCAATGCCAGCTATCAGTACTCGCTGCTGTCAGACGACCTTGCTGCGCTGCGCACCTGGGAACCTAAAATCCGTCAGGCCTTTACTGCCCTGCCGGAACTGGCTGACGTCAACTCCGACCAACAGGATAAGGGCAGTGAAATGGCACTGACCTATGACCGCGCCAGCATGGCCCGGCTGGGGATCAACGTTTCAGAAGCCAACGCCCTGTTAAATGATGCCTTTGGGCAGCGGCAGATTTCCACTATTTATCAGCCGCTGAACCAGTACAAGGTCGTCATGGAAGTGGATCCCCGTTACACCCAGGACATTAGCGCCCTGAATCAGATGTTTGTGATCAACAGCGAGGGCAAACCGATTCCGCTCGCCTGGTTCGCCAAATGGCAACCGGCTAACGCACCCTTGTCGGTCAACCACGAGGGGCTGTCTGCCGCATCAACCATTTCCTTTAACCTGCCAGAAGGCGTGTCGCTGTCGCAGGCGTCGGAGGCCATTGAGCGCACCATGACCGCGCTGGGCGTACCCTCCAGCGTGCGTGGCAGCTTCGCCGGTACCGCGCAGGCTTTCCAGCAGTCACAGAGCAGCCAGCTGTGGCTGATGCTGGCCGCCATTGCGGCGGTCTACATTGTGCTGGGCATTCTTTATGAAAGCTATGTGCACCCGTTAACCATCCTTTCAACCCTGCCTTCGGCGGGCGTCGGTGCGCTGCTGGCACTGGCGCTGTTTGATACGCCGTTCAGCCTGATTGCCCTGATCGGTATTCTGTTATTGATCGGGATCGTGAAAAAGAACGCCATCATGATGGTGGACTTTGCTCTTGAGGCAGAGCGCAACGGTAACATGAGTCCACGCGATGCCATTTTTCAGGCCTGCCTGCTGCGTTTCCGCCCTATTTTAATGACCACCCTGGCAGCGTTATTTGGCGCACTCCCGCTGGTGCTGACCAGCGGAGATGGCGCGGAACTGCGCCAGCCGTTAGGCATTACCATTGCGGGTGGCCTGATCATGAGTCAGTTGCTCACCCTGTATACCACGCCGGTGGTGTACTTAATGATGGATAAACTGCGCCGTAAAAAGCGCACCCAGACGATCAATGCCACTCAGCATTAAGGGGTCACTATCATGCAGAGCGTAACTGTCCGCTGGCAGTTATGGATTGTCGCCTTTGGCTTCTTTATGCAGGCGTTGGATACCACGATCGTCAACACGGCGATCCCGTCAATGGCTCAGGATCTGGGCGTGAGCCCGCTGCATATGCATTCGGTCATTGTCGCGTATGTGTTAACGGTGGCGGTGACGCTGCCGCTGAGCGGCTGGCTGGCCGATCGGTTTGGCGTCAGAAATATCTTCTTTAGCGCCATCGTTCTGTTTAGCCTGGGGTCGCTGATGTGCGGGTTATCGAACACGCTGGATCAGCTGCTCGTCGCGCGGGTACTACAGGGCATCGGCGGCGCCATGATGGTGCCGGTGGGTCGCCTGACGGTGATGCGCATTGTGCCGCGCGATCAATATATGTCTGCAATGACATTCGTCACCCTGCCCGGCCAGGTGGGTCCGCTACTGGGTCCGGCGCTTGGCGGAGTGCTGGTGGAATATGCCAGCTGGCACTGGATTTTCCTGATTAACATCCCGGTTGGTGTGATCGGCGCCATCGCCACCTTAAAGCTGTTACCCAACTACGCCATGCCGCCACGACGCTTCGATTTTCTGGGTTTTATCCTGCTGGCAGTCGGTATGGCAACCCTGACGCTGGCCCTTGATGGTCAGCGCAGCAGCGGCGGCTCTGCGTTGTTGCTGGCGGCGATGATTCTGACAGGAATGGGGTCACTGCTGTTTTACCTGTTACATGCGCGCCATAACGACGATGCGCTGTTTAGCCTGAAGCTGTTTGATAATCGGGTGTTCTCTATTGGCTTACTCGGTAGCCTGGCGGGCCGCATCGGCAGCGGAATGTTGCCGTTTATGACGCCGCTTTTTTTACAGATCGGCATGGGTTTCAGCCCGTTTCATGCCGGTTTGATGATGATTGCGATGGTGCTGGGGAATATGGGCATGAAACGCATCGTGGTCCGTATCGTTAACCTGTTTGGCTACCGCAACGTGCTGGTGGGATCGACGGTGGGCCTGGCGCTGGTGGTCTTACTGTTTCCGCTGGTGGCGATGCTGGGCTGGACGGCCATGTTGCCGCTGGTGTTGTTTCTGCAGGGCATGGTGAATGCCATTCGCTTCTCCTCAATGAATACGCTGACGCTAAAGGAGCTGCCGGACGAACTGGCCTCCAGCGGCAACAGTCTGTTATCCATGATCATGCAGCTATCCATGAGTATCGGCGTTACCGTTGCGGGCCTGCTGCTGGGCGCCTTCGGCCAGTCGGCGCTGGGGCACCACGGGCTAAGCCATCAGGCCTTTATCTACGTTTATCTCTGTATGGCCCTGATTATTATTCTGCCTGCGCTGGTGTTCTGGCGCGTTCCGAAAGAAGAGAGTAAAAGCGTCGATCTGCGACGCCGGAGAAGTGAATGAGATCGTTTCTGCGCGTTGGCATTGGTGCCAAGCTGTTTATGGCTATTTTCTCCACCTGCATGCTGGTGCTGATCACCATGCACTGGGGCGTCAGGCTGAGTTTTGAGCATGGCTTCGTGGACTACATTAAACGTGGTAATGAACAGCGACTGAATTTGCTGGGTGCAGCGCTGGCCGATCAGTACGAGCAGCATGGCAACTGGGACTTTCTGCGTAATAATGACCGACTGATTTTTACCATGCTGCGATCGCTGGAACAAAATCCCGACAGCAGTAATCAGCTTCCGCCGCACGGCTGGCGAACCCAGTTCTGGGTGCTCGATCAGCAGTACAAAGTGATGGTAGGCCCACGTTCACAGGTGCCGCCAGAAGGCATACGTCATAACATCACCACCAGCAACGGCAAAATCGTGGGCTGGATAATCAGCTCCCCGCCTGAACGCCTGACGCGCAGTACCGATATTAATTTTGATCAGCAACAGCGACGAACCAGTTGGTATATCGTTGGCCTCTCTACCCTGCTTGCCGCGCTGGTGACCTGGCTGATGGCGCGGGGCCTACTGGCGCCGGTCAAAAGGCTGGTGGACGGCACGCATCATCTTGCCGAAGGGAATTTAGCCACCCGGGTTGAGGTCAGCAGTCAGGATGAGCTGGGTCAGTTGGCCCATGACTTTAACCTGTTAGCCCGTTCGCTGGAAAAAAATGAGAGTATGCGCCGGGCATTTATGGCCGATATCTCCCATGAGTTACGCACGCCGCTGGCTATTTTACGCGGTGAACTGGAAGCCATGCAGGATGGCGTTCGTAAGCTGACGCCCGACGCCATTACCTCATTGCAAAGTGAGGTTGCCCTGTTAACCAAGCTGGTTGACGATTTACATCAGCTTTCTCTTTCTGACGTCGGCGCGCTGGCCTACCGCAAGCAGGCGACGGATCTGGTGCAGCTTATTGAGGTCAGCGCAGGCAACTTTACTGAGCGCTACCGGGCTCATGAGTTAACGCTGCATCTGGACATGCCTGAAGAAGCCCCTTTCTTTGGCGATCCCGATCGCCTGATGCAGTTGTTTATCAACCTGCTGGAAAACAGCCTGCGTTACACCGATGCCGGTGGCGAGGTCCGGGTACGTCTTTGGTATGACGCGCCCGACTGGCGAGTCATCATTGAAGACAGCGCACCCGGGGTGGATGGCGAGCAGCAGGCCAAAATTTTTGAGCGTTTTTTCCGTACCGAAGGTTCACGCAATCGCGCCAGCGGCGGCTCGGGGCTGGGCCTGGCTATCTGTAAAAACATCGTTGATGCGCATGGCGGCACCATAACCGCGACGCACGCTGATTTAGGTGGACTGAAAATCGCGCTACAATTGCGTTATGTTCCTCCCGTTTAGAAGACTATGAATCAGGAAAACGCGTATCCGCTGATCCTTGTGGTTGAAGATGAACCCAAGCTGGCACAACTGATGATTGATTATTTACAGGCATCTAACTACCGGACTCATCACCTGGCGCACGGCAATGAAGTACTGGATTATGTTAACCAGACGCCGCCCGATCTTATCCTGCTGGATTTGATGCTGCCAGGTAAAGACGGGCTGACGCTGTGCCGTGAAATCCGGCGCGACTCTGAACTGCCGATTATTATGGTGACCGCGCGTACGGAAGAGATCGATCGCCTGCTCGGCCTTGAAATTGGCGCAGACGACTATGTCTGTAAGCCGTTCAGCCCGCGGGAAGTGGTTGCGCGCGTCAAAACCATTTTGCGTCGCGCCAAACGCTCGCCAGAAGACGCGCCGATCGCATCGCTGCTGAAAGTGCACGAAAGCCGCTTTCAGGCCAGCTGGCGCGATGAGCCGCTCGATTTAACCCCCGCTGAATTTCGTTTGTTAAAAACGCTGTCCCTTGAGCCGGGGAAAGTCTTTTCCCGTGAGCAACTGTTAAACCATCTTTATGATGATTATCGCGTGGTCACCGACCGCACCATCGACAGCCATATCAAGAACCTGCGTAGAAAGCTGGAAAATCTGGACAGCGAGCAGCCCTTTATCCGCGCCGTGTACGGCATGGGCTATCGCTGGGAAGCCGATATCTGTCATTTGATTTAGATTGATTCAGATCAATTTACTTCCTTTTTCTCACTGCCTACAATTCCGCATCTTTTGCAGGGGTTAGCCCTGCACGTGCCGCCCAGGCGGCATGCTGACCTGATATCAGTGAGTTCATCATGAAACCAGAATTGCTTTCTCCAGCCGGGACGCTGAAGAATATGCGTTACGCCTTTGCCTACGGCGCGGACGCCGTGTACGCCGGCCAGCCGCGCTACAGCCTGCGCGTGCGTAACAACGAATTCAGCCATGAAAACCTGGCGAAGGGCATTAATGAAGCCCATGAACTGGGTAAAAAGTTTTACGTCGTTGTGAATATTGCCCCGCATAACGCCAAGCTGAAAACCTTTATCCGCGACTTAACGCCGGTGATTGAGATGCAGCCGGACGCGTTGATTATGTCCGATCCCGGATTAATCATGCTGGTGCGTGAGGCGTTTCCGTCCATGCCCATTCACTTATCCGTTCAGGCCAATGCCGTTAACTGGGCAACGGTGAAGTTCTGGCAGCAGATGGGGCTAAGTCGGGTGATTTTGTCACGTGAACTGTCACTGGAAGAGATCGCCGAGATTCGCCAGCAGGTGCCTGAAATGGAGCTGGAAGTGTTCGTACACGGTGCGCTGTGTATGGCCTATTCCGGGCGCTGCCTGCTTTCCGGTTACATGAATAAGCGCGATCCTAACCAGGGAACCTGCACCAATGCCTGCCGCTGGGAATACCAGTTGCAGGAGGCTAAGCAGGATGAGGTGGGGAATATTGTTGAAATCCATCAGCCGGTTACCGTGCAGGACGTCACGCCAACCCTGGGCATCGGCCAACCCAGCGACAAGGTATTTCTGCTGGAAGAGAAGATGAAACCCGGTGAGATGATGAGTGCCTTTGAGGATGAGCACGGCACCTACATTATGAATTCGAAAGACTTGCGTGCCGTGGCGCATGTTGAACGGCTCAGCCAGATGGGCGTTCACTCATTAAAAATTGAAGGCCGGACCAAATCCTACTATTACTGCGCTCGCACCGCTCAGGTCTATCGCAAAGCCATTGACGATGCCGCCGAGGGCAAACCCTTTAATCCCGCTCTGCTGGAAACGCTGGAGGGCCTGGCGCATCGCGGCTACACCGAAGGCTTTTTACGCCGTCATACCCATGACAGCTACCAGAATTACCAGAACGGCTATTCCATCTCGGAACGTCAGCAGTTTGTCGGCGAATTCAGCGGCGAGCTGCGTGATGGCTGGGCGGAAGTGGTGGTGAAAAATAAATTTGCCCTGCACGACAGCCTGGAGATCATGACGCCCGCCGGCAACCTGATTTGTACGCTGGATGCCCTGCAAAACAGCCGGGGCGAGCCGACGGAGGTGGCGCCGGGAGACGGACATCGCGTCTGGATGAAGGTGCCGCCTGATGTTGACCTGCAATTTGCGTTGCTGCTGCGCAACTTTACTGCGGGTCAGGATACACGCGATCCGCACGCCACGCGCGTGCCAGCTTGACACATTTTGACAAAAGCAAGAGTAGGATCACAGACGGCTTAATTTTGCTGTTCTATAGTGCTGCCTGCTACCAATGAGTAACAATTATCAGCAGCTGTAACTGGATCCACCTCATTCACCCGCCCGGCTCCCCCGTGCGGGTTTTCTTTTTTCTCCTTTTCGCCAATCATTTTTCTTCTCCGGCTATGCTATAACCACTCACTACGCTTTAGATCTCCAAGGAACAGATAATGGACAAACAATCGCTTACGCTGCTGATCCTGAACGGTAAAGGCGCAGGCAATGATGATCTACGTGAAGCGGTCACTAAGCTGCGCGATGAGGGCTACAACATTGCCGTGCGCGTGACGTATGAAAAAGGCGACGGCGAGCGCTACGTCGAAGAAGCCCTGGAATTACAGGCTGAAACCGTGGTGGCAGGCGGCGGCGATGGCACCGTCAATGAAATCGCCACCGCCCTGGCGTCCGTCAACGTCGCCGACCGTCCTGTCTTAGGCATTATTCCCCTGGGGACGGCCAACGATTTTGCGACCAGCGTCGGCATTCCTGAAGAAATCGAGCCTGCGCTGCGTCTGGCGATTCAGGGCAAAGCCTACGATATCGACCTGGCCCGGGTGAATCAGCATCACTACTTTATCAACATGGCGACCGGCGGCTTCGGTACACGTATTACCACTGAAACGCCGGAAAAACTGAAGTCGGCCTTGGGTGGCGTTTCCTACTTCATTCACGGGCTGATGCGCATGGACACGCTCAAGCCCGACAGCTGTGAAATCACCGGACCTGATTTTAGCTGGCAGGGCGATGCGCTGGTCATTGGCATTGGTAACGGCCGTCAGGCTGGCGGCGGTCAGCGTTTGTGTCCCGCTGCGTTGATCAACGACGGCCTGCTCGACATCAGCGTGGTCACCGCGCAGGAGTTACTGCCTACCCTGCTGCACTCACTGACCGGCGGCGATGAGGACAATCCCAGCATTATTTCCACCCGTCTATCGTCCCTGACGATCCGCTCATCGCATGAGATGACGTTTAATCTGGATGGCGAACCGCTGTCCGGACAGGAGTTTACGATTGATGTTATGCCAGGTGCGCTAAGCTGTCGCCTGCCACCGCAGTGCGCGTTGCTGAGCTAAGTTAACCGGGAGTGAAGACTCCCGGCTTAGATGTAAACAGTTCGTGATTGCATTCACAATTTCGTCACGCCAACTTGTATGGTAGTCGCGGGGCGCGTAATTTTTCATCTTTACCGCCGGAATGGCCTGTCGCTCCCTCCGCCACAAGGATGCATGATGCTGCAAATTGACCACCTTCCCGCTGATGTTAAGCGCCCCGCCTACGACCGTAGCCAGCTTAAAACCCGAATGATACACATCGGGTTTGGTGCCTTTCATCGCGCCCACCAGGCGTTATGTAGCGATAAGCTGGCTGAACTGGGCAGCGACTGGGGTTACTGCGAGGTGAATTTGAACAGCGGCGCTCTTATTCAGGCGCTGCGGGAACAGGACCTGCTCTACACGCTGACAGAAAAGAGCGACGATGCTTTAGAAACCCGTGTAATCGGCATTATCACGTCCGCGTTGCATGGCAAAACGGACGGTATCGAGGCCGTCATTGAGGCGCTGTGTCAGCCTGACGTGGCGATTGTATCAATGACCGTGACAGAGAAAGGCTACTGTCATCTGCCCGCCAGCGGCGACCTTGACGTTCAGCACGCGGATATTCAGCACGATCTGGCGCAGCCGGACCAGCCGCACTCTCTGCCGGGTCTGATTGTCGCGGCAATCCGCCGCCGCCGTGAACGGGGAGTCGCGCCATTTAGCGTGATGTCCTGCGACAATATGCCAGAAAACGGCCGCGTAACCCGTAATGTCGTGATGCAGCTGGCCCGGCAGTACGATGCCTCCCTGGCTGACTATATCCAACAGAACCTCACCTTTCCCTCCACCATGGTGGATCGTATCGTGCCCGCCATGAATGACGCGGCATTTGACGCCCTGCGCCAGCGCATCGGTTCACGGGATCCGGTCGCCGTTGAAGCTGAACCTTTTTTCCAGTGGGTGATCGAGGACCATTTTGTCAGCGGCCGACCGGACTGGGATAAAGCGGGCGCTCAACTGGTGCAGGATGTTCTGCCGTTTGAGCAGATGAAGTTGCGCATGCTCAATGGCAGCCATTCGTTTTTAGCTTACCTTGGCTATCTTGCCGGTTACGAACACATCAGCGACTGTATGGCTGATGACGCGTTTCGCGCAGCGGCACGGGCGCTGATGGTCAATGAGCAGGCACCTACGCTGACCATTCAGGATGTCGATTTATCCGCCTATGCCGATGCGCTTATCGCCCGCTTTGCCAATCGGGCGATTAAGCATCGGACTTATCAGATTGCGACCGACGGGACCCAGAAGCTGCCCCAGCGCTTTCTCGACAGCCTGCGTTGGCATCTGGACCACGGCACGCCGTGTCCCTTGCTGCTGCTGGGCATCGCGGCCTGGATGCGCTATGTCAGCGCAGTGGACGAAAAAGGCGAGCCCATCGAGATCCGCGATCCGCTGAACGCACAACTGGCCACTTGCGTAGCGGAAAGTGATGACGGTGAAGCTCGCGTGCGGGCGTTACTCAACATCAGCAGGGTATTTGGCGACGATCTTGCTAAAAACGATGCGCTGGTGAAACAACTTACCGCCTGTTACCTGCAGCTTGCCGCTCAGGGAGCCCGTGCCAGCGTTCAGCAGGCCATTGCCGGTCCTGAGGTCTGATGCGATCGCCTGATGCCAGGCCGAAGATAAAACGGACAGCGATATGACACTTTCTTACACCATTACCACCAGCGAACCGGTGAATCAGCAGGTTTACCGCTATCTGCGCCGCGATATCGTGACGTGCGTAATTCAGCCTGGTGCACTGCTCTCGGAAAAAGAGGTTTCCACCCGGTTCAACCTCTCACGTCAGCCGGTGCGGGAAGCCTTTATCAAGCTCGCGGAAGCCGGTCTGGTTCAGATCCTGCCGCAGCGCGGCACCTTTGTGCGCAGGATCTCGGCTAAACGGGTCGAAGATGGTCGTTTCATTCGTGAGGCCGTGGAGATTGCCGTGGTCCGTCGCGCTGCTGAGGAAATCGCAGAGTCAGGGCTGATGGCGCTGGAGCATAACCTGCAACTGCAACGCATCACCGCTGCCCGTGGCGATAGCCAGATGTTCTTAAGCCTGGACGATGAGTTTCATCGCCTCATCGCTGAGAGCATCGGCTGTCCACTGGCGTGGGAAACGGTTGAAAACATCAAAGCCACCATGGATCGGGTACGCTATTTAACCCTGAATGACGTTGCGCCCGCCGAAACCCTGATAGAACAGCATGATGCTATTTTTGCGGCGCTGAAGGCAAACGATCCCGTCAAGGCTGAGGCGGCGTTGCGCCATCATTTGCAGGCCATGATGTTTTCGATCACCCCAGTCATCAAGCAAAACAGCGCCTGGTTTGAAGAGGATTAACGCCTTGCCAGTCTGCAAGGCGAAACACGATGGGCTACCACCACTGATGGAAATGGTGCACCGGCCCAATCCCGTTGCCCACTTCCAGCGAATCTGCCGCCAGTAATGCCTGCTGCAGCCAGGCTTTCGCTTCACTGATCGTCGCTTCCCAGCTGTAATGCCGGGGACGTAAGGCCGCGAGCGCGGCGGACAGTGTACAGCCAGTGCCGTGCGTATGACGCGTTTTTACCCGCACGCTGCTAAAGCGCTGACGCCCTGCCCGGGTCAGCAGCCAGTCCGGGCTTTCATCACCATCGAGATGACCGCCTTTCATCAGCACTGCCTGGCAACCCAGCGCCAGTAGCGCTTCGCCCTGGGTGAGCATCTCATCTTCATTGAGGGCAACCTGGCATCCCAGCAGTGCAGCGGCTTCGGGCAGGTTTGGCGTAATCAATGACACCTGTGGCAATAAACGCTCTCGCACACAGGCAATCGCATCCGGATTCAGCAGGGCATCGCCGCTTTTAGCCACCATCACCGTATCCAGCACCACAAAGGGAATTTCCCGCCGCTGCAGGCCATGGGCCACCCGCTCGACAATTTCTGTTTCAGACAGCATGCCAATCTTCGCACTGTCGATGCGCACATCATCCAGCACCGAGTCCAGCTGGGCGGTCACAAACTCTGGCGCAACGCGGTATACCGACTGCACGCCGCAGGTATTCTGCGCCACCAGCGCAGTGATCACACTGGTACCGTACGCGCCCAGTGCAGAGAAGGTTTTCAGATCGGCCTGGATACCGGCCCCGCCGCTGGGATCGGTCCCCGCAATCGTCAGGGCATTAATGCGTTTCATCAGGTGCCTCCAGCGTCCAGAGTGCATCCAGGAAAGCAGGCGCAAAGCTACCCGGTCCATCTGCATCCTGCGCGGCCTTTTCTCCAGCCAGCGCCATCACCCGACAGGCGCAGGCGATGTTGATCAGTCGGTCACCTGGCAAACAGGCAAAGGCCGCAACCACCGCTGAAAGCGCACAGCCGGTGCCGACCACCCGCGTCATTAACGGCGAGCCGCCCGTAATCGCCCAGGTGCGCTGCCCATCGGTGACATAGTCTACTTCGCCGGTCACGACGACACAGGTATCAAAGGCTTTTGCCAGCTGTTGGGCTGCCTGCAGTGCGGCTTCGGCCGAATGCAGGCTGTCAACACCGCGTCCGCCTTCTGCCTGCTGCGCCAGTGCCAGAATCTCTGAGGCATTGCCGCGAACCACTGCAGGCGACTGCGCGAGTAGCTGCTTGCAAAACGCGGTGCGCAGCGTCAGCGCGCCGACCGCCACCGGATCCAGTGTCCAGGGCGTGGCCGCCTGGTTTGCTGCAAGCACCGCAGCCTGCATCGCTTGCTTACGATCGTGGGTTAGCGTACCGACATTGATAAGCAGCGCATCGGCAAGCGCGCTAAACTGCGCCGCTTCTTCAGCGTCGATGACCATGGCCGGAGAGGCATTAAGGGCGAGTAAAACGTTAGCGGTTAGCGTTTGCACCACATCGTTGGTCATACAGTGCACCAGCGGTGACTGACGGCGAAACTGTTGCAGAATGGGCGCGCATTGCGCATCAGAAAGGTGTTGCGGTTGATGTGTCATCAGAGCTCCCAACCGGCGGACAAGAAGGCGAATGCGGTCAGGCATCAGACTTCCCTACGCTGGCATTATCCAGATCAGGTAATACGGGTATTTCTCAGCCCATCAGTGATGGGGCACCCCGAGTCATGAAGATTGAATCTCTATACTTTTTGCCAGCTTAGGGGAAGTTGCTTGCTCTTGCAAGCGCGCCCTTCCGGTTATCGCTTCTTCACGCTGTACCCCACCTTGTACCTCAGTTTGTACCCCATATCTGCATGACAAAACCCCTTGATTATCTTGATTATCTTGATTATCTTGATTATCTTGATTATCTAAATTAGCTAATTTATATTATTTATCCAAATTCGATAAGTGATATATGCAAATGACAGAAACCCAGATCTACGAGAACATTAAGCAAGCCATCAACAGCGCACCGCGAAATGGTCAAACGGTTGAAATGCACCTCCAGATGATCAAATACGCCGACCACCTTAAAAACGTCACTGCTAAAGAGTTTTGCGAGGGTGTGGGACTTAAAGCCAGTTTTGGTACTGAATTCAGCAAAATGAGGAATCTCACCGAACGGCTTAAAGCCGCTGGGCTTGATACCTCGAAGCTGTGATTAACAAGATCATCGGTATCTACGTTTAGTTAACGAGGTTAGATGGATGAGTGCACGTGAAGCATATCGGCAGTATCGAGAAGCGGTGACTGCTTGCAAAGGCATTTTTGCCCGAGGTGGTAATGTCACTGGTGATTATGGTGAACATCTCGTAAAGCAACTTTATGGTGGGGAATTATTGCCAAGCTCCCATAAAAGCACCGATGTAAGATTAGGCGATGGCACGCTGTTGGCAGACCTATTAAAGCAACCGTTGAACAGGTGCGAGAGTTGTTGGCGCAAGGTCTACCACCAGCAGCGGTACAGGATAGGTTAGCCATCAGCAAAGCAACTTTCTACCGTCTAAAGGCAGCTTGATCAAGCTTTGTGATATTTAAGAATTTTGGCAGTAGTGATCAGGGATTGTAAAAATTACAGTTAAGCAAGTTAAGCAACAATAGAATTTATTCACGTGCAGTTAAAATTCAAAAAGCCACACTTTTATTCAATTGAATACTTTCATATCCTTCGCAGCCATTTAGAATATTTATAAGGTATTTACACCAATTGCCACATATTAATCAAGGATAATATTGGAGCGCAATGAGCACCCCAATAAAGAATTAATTAGCCCTTAACGAAATCTATTAATCTTTTTATTCTGGCGTCTTTATAACCATCATTTAAAAAACGACGAACACTGGTTCGATAATTCTCTGATATGATATAAAAGGTATCGACTTCTTTTTCTGCCTTAATAGATATCAATCCATGACTTAAAAGTTTATTGAAGGCTCCACTTTTAAGCCCTGGCAAGTGGTTAGAAAATTTGATATAAGTTTTTTTATTTTCAATAAATGAACTCCCTTTATAGAATGAGGATAAAAACTTATTCAATTCTTCGGTAACTTGTTCTTCAGCTGCATCTTGTATTTTAGATAACATGTTAAATGTATAGTCTAAATCTCCAATATCACAAGTGTTTCTGTCAATGTCAGCAGCTAAGAAAGAAGTAGTCCTAATATTTTCGTTATGACAGTTGATAAATTTAGTATATGTGAACTTAGAGCTTTCAAAATCACTTTTCAAAAAGCGTTTATAATTTTTGAATTTACTATGTGAAATAGCCATATCACTCAAATTTAGAGGTGGAAGATCACCCTTTATATATAAACCCGTTATTTTATTATTATGGTTTGAATCGTAAAGCTTCTTTATAGTTTCAGTAAACTCATCTTTTTTTCCATTAGTGAACATGCTTACTAAGTAGATGATATTTTCAATGGCAGCAACTGCTCTTTCATATTTAACTCTATCTTCTTTTTCATACTCGAAAGACATTTCAATTGCTTTGCTTAAAGATGGAGTAAGAATTTTCAAAGCATCTTCTCGGTCACAAAGAAATTTATATAAATCTTTATGCTCAGGCGTATCCTTACTTGACTTGGATAATAAATTTATTGTATTTTCAATGTTAGTGCTTTCTGTCAAAAACTCCATCATACTCAGAGAATTAAAATATGAATGAAGAAATTCATATTTATATGTAGCTAAATTTTCGCTAATGACGTTTAATAAGGGATTTTTTAAAACACAATCCGTTAATTCTCTTTGTTGATTTTCATACAGAACACCTATTAAAACACTGGCTTCATTAATATCCCATTTATCTCCCAATTCGATGTTGAAAGTTTTAAATAACTCAATCATCTCCAATGATGAGATATTATACTTATGCCTAACCTTTTCCCTAATGAAAATTGAATGGATTACGTGATCGTTTATTTCATTTAATGAAGGATAAGGTGTCATTTCTTGTGAAAGTTCAAATTCATCGCCTTCACTTCCAGAGTAAAGATTGTCTTCATAAATATTAGCTATAACATCAACAAAGAAGGGGATTATTCTTTCTTCACCCGACAGAGAACATTTCTCAATTTGTGATATTATCTTTGAAATTATTGCCTCTTTATCGTCATTATGTTTGAAGCGTATATTCAAATACTTAATACAATTGGCAATTTTAAACCCTAACAAATTATAAACATTGATATTTAAATCCGAAATCAACTCTTGTGATATGGAATTATTTTCTCTCGTAGTTAAGAGTATTCTGGTTTCTCCCAACTCATCATGTAATCTCGTTAACGATTTGAGGAAAGCAACCAAGTCAAATTTATCACCAAATATCGAAGATAATTCGTCTAACCCGTCAATAACAATAATTATCTTGCCACTAAGTATAGAAAGTAGAAATGTATTTCGGTCAAAAACGTTTACATGCTTTAAATATTTTGCCTGCATTTCATAAATATCATATATATCATTTATATATAATGAGTTAATACCAACTTCATCAATGTATTTGCGTATATCTTCAGAGCGAATCAAAATTGTGAGAAAACTCTCCGATTTCTCTTTTATTAATTTATTAACTAACGTTAGACAAAGAGATGTTTTACCAATCCCACCGGATCCGATTATCAAGTTAGCACTAAAATCAGATGATTTTAATAGTTCATCTGATAATGTATTAACTCCAGAAGAGTAAATCTTATCTTCCGAATCGACAACTTCTTGACTCGTGTAAAACTCAATTGCATCAGGAGGAGAGATATTTTTAAACTCAGAATCAATACAATAGTTCCAAATATACTCATCATAAGTGTACTCGTTAACATTCAACGATCTTGTGTAGCCTTTCTCTTTCAGGATACTATCAATTGAAGCCATCCCTTTCTTTTTCTCTCGAGGTCTTAAAATCAACAAAGTACTAATATTTTGAAAGCGCGTAATTATTTCTTCTGCTGCTCTATTCAAAGTTTGAGATATAACTATATTATTATGCAAAGCAAGCACATGAGTAATAATCCCGCCAGGATTCCTTAACTCCCATAATTCATATTTTATTTTTTTCCCCGCAGAAAAGTCGGTTCCCTCGGTAGAATTAATAAGACACGTTCTATTTTTGGCTCCAATCCCAATAATATCAGATACTTTCGTCAGGTTATAACTTTTCAGTGGCGCGGCACTAACTTGCTTCTCTGGCCTTTTATATTTAGGTTCTGCATTAAGCAATTTTTTTAGTTCCACCAAAGAATTTGGAAACAACTCATCCTTGTTGAAGTCAATATAAAAGTGCCCTTTTAAATAATCAGGAGTTGAATCAGGCTCTCTGTTAATAACAATAATATTCGTTTTTTTATCTTTCCCAGTCATTCTTTCCCAATGGAGTGCCGAAGCTAAATATGTCTCAATTCCCACGCCACCATTACGATTGTCCGCTTTTTCTTTATATTTTTCAGTAGTAACCACAAGTATAAAGTCGGTGTCTCTGACTGCTTTTTCCATAAAGAAATTTTTATCGGACAAAGAATCAAGATCGTAACCATCCCACACGACATGATATGCATAATCTTCCTCAAGGGAATCAGCAAGTTTTCGCACCCACTCTTGATGCTCTTCCCCATCCCAGCTGTATGAAACAAAAATTTTTTTCATGTCACGGTCCACATAGTAAATATTGTGATTATAAAATATAGAAATTATTTATTTATGTTACTTTTCCATTCCGTACACAGACTACTAATACGAAATGAATTTAGTTTAAAGCGTGGTGCATATTGATACTGGATTTGACCCCATATATCCAGACGCATTTTCTCTCTTACGGTTGCGATAACTTTCTGCGTATATATTCCCGTGGCGAGCGATACCCCAGCGCACTGTGCGGATGATGCTCGTTGTAATGAGCGAACGCCACCGACAGATTCACTACCGCCGTCTGGCTGTCCGGCTTTGGCATCATGCTGATGTAGTCCCGTTTGATTGTCTTCACCAGGCTTTCTGCCATGCCGTTGCTTTCCGGGCTGCGTACCGCCGTTGTGCGCGGTTCCAGTCCCAACATTCGCGCGAACGCGCGCGTTTCACGCGCTCTGTAACATGAACCGTTATCCGTCAGCCACTCAAGGGGAGCTGGCGGCAGACGCTGCCCGAAGCGCCTTTCCACCGCACGTAACATCACGTCCTGTACCGTTTCTTTATCATAGCCGCCTGTACCCGCAGCCCATTCGATAACCTCACGATCGCAACAGTCCTGTGCAAAAATTACCCGCAGTTTTTCGCCATTATCACAGCGGAACTCAAAGCCGTCTGAGCACCACCGGCGATTACTTTCTGCCACCGCCACGCGTCCTTTATACGCCCGTTTGTCCTGAGTAACAGTCGGCTTACGCTCCAGCAGCAGATGATGCATACGCATAATACGGTAAACGCGTTTTGCGTTGATCACCGGCAGCGCATTCTGCTCTGACTGACGTCGCAGCAGGGCCCATACACGGCGATAACCGTACGTCGGCAGGTCAGCCACGGCCACGTTTATCCGGTGCAGCACATCATCGTCGTTAAAGCGCCGCCGCTTCCGGCGATCCTGCCAGTCTGGCGTCCGGTGGAACTTCAGGCTCAGTTGCGCACGCGACACGCCGATACTCCGGCAGACGTCGGTTATTCGTCGTCCCCGGGCAACAAGGGCGCATGCGCAATCCATTTTTTTGCCCGGCCGTACTCCACGGCTTCTTTGAGGATCTCCGCCTCCATCGTCTTTTTGCCCAACAGGCGCTGAAGTTCACGGATCTGCTTAGTGGCCGCTGCGAGCTCAGAAGCGGGAACGACTTCCTCACCGGCCGTGACGGCGGTCAGCGAGCCGTCCTCATACTGTTTTCGCCATTTGAAGATTTGGTTTGCGTTAATGCAGTGCAGGCGCGCGACATGAGACACGGTCATGTCGGGTTCCATCGTCTGTTGAATAATGGCAATTTTTTCCTGCGGAGTGCGACGCCTGCGCCGCTCAGGTCCTGATAACACTTCAACCATCTTATTACTCTGACTGGTGTTAACATAATTTTAAGACTACCTCTTATTTTAAGAGAGGCGAAGTGTCTGGTGATCTATGGGGCTAGTCTAAGCAGATGCTTCACGATAGCTGTCAGTGAGGAGGGATTTCTTATACATCCTGCCATTAGAAAGCCGGATTTGCAGGTAGTAGTTGCCGTTTCGCTGAAACGTGTATGGAAGAGTTCTGTACCCCATGAATACACCCTTTTTGTACCTCAAGTGCATTACGCACCGACAAAAAGAGAATCAATTTCATGATAAGTAGGCCAAGTTTTGGCCCCCTACGCTGGCATTATCCAGATCAGGTAATACGGGTTTTTATCAGCCTTCACAAAGAAGGGCACCCCGAGTCGTCAGGTAAATTCACTTTACCCGTTATCAGCATAAGGTTGCGCCACTGGCAAAGCAACCTTGCCCGCATCAAATCAGATCGTTTAATCCGGGTTTATATTCAACACGCCTTCTTGGGCTTATTCTCGAGATAACAATTATTTACTCAGAGTATCCTGATGAAAACTGGCCTCAGCCTGGTCGCATATTTTATAAAGCTGGCGTTACTCATGTCAGGATTGATGCTGGCATTTCAGGCGAGTGCCGCCCCCAGTTTTTCATGTGCGCATCCCAGCACAATCGAAAAGGTGATTTGTCAGAGCCAGACGTTATCGGCAAAAGATCGGTTAATGGCGCATTTTTTTGATCTCGCGAAAAAAAACGCCACGGCCGGACCTTCGGGGCTCATTACCGCACAACGGCAATGGTTAAAAAACCTGACTAAAATGTGTCTCACTGACCCTCAAGAAAAACGCATTGAAGGATACTACGATCAACGGCTTTTTGAACTCGCTGTCATGGTTCTTTATACCCATCATGGCGAAGCCATTAAGCAAATCCGTAAAACAAATCCCGAGTTAGTGAACATATACGAAGCGATTTATCAGTTTACTTCTCTTCCAGCAGGTTCAACCAGGCATAATAAGGTCACCGAACTCATTCGACCCGCTTTCGAAGTAACAGATAACCACATATTCGAAGATAAAATTCCTGATGCAGAAAGCGCAGCAGAAAATACCAACAACTTCGGCATGTTTCTCTGGCTCATTGCCGAAAATAATCCAGAATCACTTATTATCCCCTGCGAGGCATTTTTACGGCATCCACAAAATATCGTCTGGCTGGAACCGCTGGCCGGTGGTGCAATTGACAGCCGAACCCCCATCAGTGACTGCGAACAAACTCAACCCACACTGCCGTTGTTTAAGCAATTTATTCATCTGGCGGAAGATGCCACCCCTGTTAGCACAGGGACCATTCGTTTTACAATTTATGCCATTACGCGGGCGGAAATGTCGGCCACGTTAAGTCACAGCATGAAGTATTTAAAGTCCATCCAATACGGAAAAAATAGCTTATCTGACGACGCACAGCAGTTTATCAAGCAGCATACTGAAGGCTACCAGAATAGCCTTATTGAGCTGGCACACTACTACCAACATGCGTTTAACATGCCGGCGGATATGGCGAATAGCGAAGCCAGACGTTCAATCACGATCCTGCTGAATAACATTACCGATGATGAGTAATAAAAAATGCAAAAAGACGATGAAGCACCATCTAATATCAAAGGCTTAATTAGCTTACCGCTGATTGTGATTATTGCACTTCTGATGATTATGGCTTATACATCTGTGTCTTCTGGTACATTTATCTTTTCTTTAATAGGGGGCACTTTAATATTAATAAGTTGGGCAATGTGGTTAATATGCGAACTTGTTACATCTATTTGGGAACGCCGTTGGAAAGATGTCGCGAAAGTTATTTCCCTGCCATTCATTTTCGCTGGCTTAGTGTTCCTTTCTGTCACAGAATTTAACTATATCAAGTTATTTTTGATTTACCCTAGTTATTATCCCCTTTTTGATATTGCACAATACTACACTCATCAGCCAGTCATCATAAAATGGGATGAGTTTAATGAGGGATTTACCGATCTCGTCTATGCACCTGAAAGTCAGTGGCAAGCCGAGTGCATTTTTGACCGCTGTTCAAAAAAACGTGATCCCGAGCTTAGTATCGTGACCCAACCGTTGATTGGCCACTTCTATCTTCAGGATACGTTGTGGCGTTAACGCCTGTTCAACTGATCAAGGTCGTCATCACCTTATGGTTTCTCTCTGCAAAGCTTTGCGTTGATATGAAAAATTCTTCGCAACCTTTTGCATGATCTGGATCAACTCCCTTCCCTACAAAAAAAGGCTTAATGCTGCGGGCTAAAAATTCTCAAGTAATAGCAGTAGAGTTATTAACACTATTAAGTAATATTTTTCACCATTATTACATCGCCCGGAAGTTAACAAGCCTGCCTACAACATCGCAACAATAAGTATTCAAATAATATAGTTAAAAATTACCAGAACACTTCATCCTTTACAGGAAGCATGATGCGATTCTTAGCGCTTATTCCTCATCGTCACCGATGGACCGACATTAGCATCACCCGTCAGGGTGCGGTTTCTCCTTCTGGCCGATATTATTATTCCACCTATCTTTCTGCCCGCTGCCAATGTTGCGATACGGTTATCCATCGGGTTTATTACCGCGATATCAGTGATGATCAGGCGCGTCGCTGGCTGGGATGATCTGGCTGACCGCGCGCCCTGTTTTGCCAGGTTACGTGGTTGAAGCAATTTGATAGTCTTGCGGTTACTGAGTCACTGGATTGCTTACACTTATGCCATTCCTGCTGGATACACTAGGACACCAGATCTACCTTTCCGCCCCGCTATTTATCCTGATTTTTCTGGGATTCTGCCTTATCCGGTTTGGCAGATGACCCGTTACCGTCAGCGAAGGCATGAACCGTTTTGTGTTCAATGTCGCCCTGCCCTGCATGCTGTTTCGCATCATGAGTGATTTTTATAACAGTCCACCGGTCGATGTACGCCTGCTGCTGGCGTTTTTTGGCAGTTGCCTGTTGGTCTTCATTGTGGGACGGATTGTCGCATCGCGCCTGTTTCAGTTGGATGGCGTAGCCGGATCGGTTTTTGCCCTGGGCGGCGTGTTCTCAAACAACGTGATGCTGGGGATTCCGGTTGCTACCGTCCTGCTTGGTCAAGCGGCACTCCCCTCCGTCGCGCTGGTGCTGGTGTTTAACAGCCTGATTCTCTGGACCTTGCTGACAGTATCGGTGGAGTGGTCCAAACAGGGCAGTTTCTCACTGGGAGGCTTTAAACGAACCTTGATCAGCGTGCTGAAAAACCCATTAATCATCGGTATTTTGTCCGGCACGACCTGGAGTCTGCTACAGCGGCCGCTTCCCGTTATTGCCGCTGAACCCTTACGCATGCTGGCCTCGATTGCCGCGCCTCTATCCCTGATTACCCTTGGCATGAGCCTGGCGCACTACCGGATTCGGGAAGGCTTAAAAGAGAGTTACACCATCTGTGCGTTGAAACTGATTCTGCAACCGCTGTGCGTCTGGGCTATTGCCTGGCTGACCGGGTTACCCGCGCTGGAAAGCAAAGTGGTGGTGCTGCTGGGATCCATGGCGGTGGGCGTGAACGTCTATCTGATGTCGCAGAAATTTAATGTGATAACCGGACCGACGGCCGCGAGCATGCTGTTTTCCACGCTTTTTGCTGCCATTACTACACCGTTATGGATGATGCTGATGACGCTGGCCGGATATTAAAAAGCCCCGCAACACAGGTTACAGGGCTTTCGTCTTACGCGTAAAACTTAGTGCGCAGGCTGGGTGCGAATCAGGTAATCAAACGCGCTCAGTGAGGCTTTTGCTCCTTCACCGCTGGCGATGATGATCTGCTTATAAGGAACGGTGGTGCAGTCCCCTGCGGCGAAAACGCCTTTCAGGCTGGTTTCGCATTTCGCATCGATCATGATTTCGCCCATCTTGTTGCGCTCAACCGCGCCTTCCAGCCAGTTGGTGTTAGGCAGCAGACCGATCTGCACGAAAATGCCCGACAGCGCCAGCTCATGAGTAGTCTGGTTAGTGCGATCCAGATATTGCAGGCCCGTCACCTTACTGCCATCGCCTTTCACTTCCGTGGTTTGTGCATTCAGAATCACATCCACGTTTTTCAGGCTGCGCAGTTTGTCCTGCAGCACTTTATCTGCACGCATTTCACTGGCGAACTCCAGCAGCGTCACGTGTTCAACAATGCCCGCCAGATCGATTGCGGCTTCTACGCCGGAGTTACCGCCGCCAATGACCGCCGTGCGTTTGCCTTTAAACAGCGGGCCGTCGCAGTGTGGGCAGTACGTCACGCCTTTGGTGCGATATTGCTCTTCGCCAGGCACGCCCATGTTGCGCCAGCGCGCACCGGTGGCAAGAATGATACTGCGCGATTTCAGCACCGCGCCGGAGGCCGTTTCAATAGCGTGCAGGCCGCCTTTCACCGCTGAGGGAATCAGTTTAATCGCGCTCTGGCTGTCAATGATGTCAACGTTGTAATCATCCACGTGAGCGCGCAGGGCACCGGCCAGTTTGGCCCCTTCCGTTTTCTGTACGGAAATGTAGTTTTCAATATCGACTGTATCCAACACCTGTCCACCAAAGCGCTCGCCCAGTAACGCGGTGCGAATCCCTTTACGTGCGGAGTAGATAGCCGCGGCGGCGCCCGCCGGACCGCTGCCCACGATCAGAACCTCGTAAGCCTCACGCTTGTTCAGCTCTTCTGCGGCACGCTTATCTGCATTGGTGTCGACTTTGCTGACAATCTCCGCCAGGCTCATGCGGCCCTGACCGAATTCTTTGCCATTCAGATAGACAGCGGGCACGCCCATCACATTGCGTTCCTGAATTTCATTCTGGAACAGGCCACCGTCAATGGCGGTGTGACTGATGCGTGGGTTTAACACCGCCATCAGGTTTAATGCCTGCACCACATCCGGACAGTTGTGGCACGACAGTGAATAATAGGTTTCGAAATGGAAATCCCCATCCAGCGCCGCAATCTGGTCGAGCAGGCTTTGCGCTTCTTTAGAGGGATGCCCACCGGTCTGTAGCAGTGCCAGTACCAGTGAGGTAAATTCATGACCCAGCGGCGAACCGGCAAAACGCGGCCCCTGATCAGCGCCTGGGTTAGTAATTAAAAACGAGGGCTTACGCACCTGACGATCGTTCTCTTCACGAAAGCTGACCTTGTCAGACAGGCTCGCGATATCGACCAACAAATTGCGAATCTCCATTGATTTCGCGCCATCATCCAGCGTCGCAATCAACTCCACAGGCTTGGTGAGTTTCTCAAGATAGGCTTTGAGCTGTGTTTTTAAATTGGTATCAAGCATAGTGAGTTCCTGGTCAAAAAATCGGGTGCCGCAGCACCCGATGAGAGAATGATCGACGTATCGATGCGAAATTAGATTTTGCCAACCAGGTCCAGAGACGGTGCCAGAGTGGCATCACCTTCTTTCCATTTCGCCGGGCACACTTCGCCTGGGTGAGACGCCACATACTGTGCCGCTTTCACTTTGCGCAGCAGATCAGAGGCGTCACGGCCGATACCTTCAGCAGTGATTTCTATTGCCTGGATCACGCCCTGTGGATCAACGATAAACGTACCACGATCCGCCAGACCTTCGTCTTCGCGCATGATGTCGAAGTTGCGGGTCAGCGCGCCAGTTGGGTCACCAATCATCGCATATTTGATTTTCGCGATGGTGTCGGAAGAACCGTGCCAGGCTTTGTGGGTAAAGTGGGTATCGGTAGACACGGAATAGATGTCCACGCCCATTTTCTGGAACTCTTCGTAGTGATCCGCTACGTCGCCCAGTTCGGTTGGGCAAACGAAAGTGAAGTCAGCAGGATAGAAGAAGAAAACACTCCATTTACCTTCAACGTCTTTCTCGGTTACATCAATGAATTCGCCGTTTTTGAATGCGCTGTTTTTGAACGGCTTAATTTTGGTATTGATAATGGACATGTGATGGCCTCCTTTAGAATATGTGATGCAGATTACAAATTTTTCGGGCCAACATCTAATAAGCCCTCGTTATCAATAAAATAAACGAAAGCTATCAAACGCCGATCGTCTTGATCTTTCAGGGAAAAAACCGACTTTACGGCGGCAACGCTCGCTGCGAAATCACGTTTTACTTGCTTATGCGTGAAATCCAGCGCCTGAAATTCACCACCCGTTCCTGTCTCCCCAAAAGGCACCGCCCAGCAGTGTACAGTGAAAGAGATGACATTTGTTCTGCTTTTGCTTTTTTGGCAATCCCTGCCATGTTTGTTAAAAAGGATTAATGGAGCGCGATGTGCATATTCGACTGTTTACTGAGGCTGACCGCCCTTTTCTGCGAACCTTGTATCTGGCGGCACGCCGCCATAACTGGGACTGGATTGAAAACGAGGACTGGCAGCTTGAAGATTTCGATCAGATCATCCCCGGCGAGACGGTTCTGGTTGCAGAACTGGACGGTCATCGGGTGGGGTTTGCCGGGCTGATGGAAAACGATAATTTTCTGCACAGCCTGTATGTCGATCCGGCTTATCAGGGCCGTGGCGTGGGCAGCGCGCTGCTTAATGAGGTTCAGGGGCGCTTCACCTCGACGGGCGCGCTAAAGTGCCTGGAAATGAACAAAGCCGCACAAACATTTTATTTGCAGCGCGGCTGGAAAATCATTTCGCAGGGTGAGAGCGAACAGGGGAATTATGTGCTGATGCACTATCCTCAGCCATCGCTCTACACCAGCGAGGCCAGCGGGCGTTAAAGCGCGCGAAACGCGATATCGCCCGGAATCACCTCGCCCTGCCAGTAGAGCTGAGCCGCCACCCGGCCGGCAAGCTGGCGATAAAGTGCCGCGAACTCGCTGTGTGGACGACGGATCACAGTGGGTTCGCCATCGTCGAGGTCTTCACGCAGGTGAATATGCAACGGTAGCTGCGCCAGCAGCCGGGTACCATAGTCATCCACCAGCCGTTGCGCGCCGCCTGTGCCGAAGATTGGCTCGTGATGGCCGCACTCGCTGCAAATATGAATACTCATATTTTCCACAACGCCCAGTACCGGCACGTTCACCTTCTCAAACATCACCATCCCCTTACGCGCGTCGATAAGCGCAATATCCTGCGGCGTGGTGACCACCAGCGCGCCGGTGACCGGTACGCTTTGCGCCAGCGTAAGCTGAATGTCGCCGGTGCCCGGGGGCATATCCAGCACCAGATAATCCAGCTCTGGCCACTGGGTTTCGGTAAGCAGCTGCATGAGCGCTTTACTGGCCATCGGGCCGCGCCAGACCATCGCATTATCATCTGTTACCAGATAACCGATGGAGTTGGTTGCCAGCCCGTGCGACATAACAGGGGCCATATGCTTACCGTCTGGCGACGTTGGCCGCTCTTTTTCACACCCCAGCATGTTGGGCACGGACGGGCCATAAATGTCGGCGTCCAGAATGCCTACGCGTGCCCCTTCTGCGATTAACGCCAGGGCCAGATTAACTGCCGTGCTCGATTTACCCACGCCGCCTTTGCCAGAGCTGACGGCAATAATGTTCTTCACGCCGTTAACGCCGGGATGATTTTTAACCCGCTTCAGGGTGGCGATATCATGACTGAGACGCCAGTCGATAGCCTGCGCGCCGCTGAGGCGCAGCAGCTCAGCACTGGTTTCTGCTTTCACCTCTTCAAACGCCCCGTTCCAGGCGAACGGCATCAGCAGTTCAATGTGCAGCGTGCCGTCCAACAGGGCCACGTGGTGTAACGCCTTGAGAGCAATGAGGTTGCGTTGAAGCGTCGGATGTTCAAAGCCGTTCAGTACGCCGGCCACAACGGCGCGTAAGGCTTCTGGTGTTTGCGGTTCCCGGGATTGCGCTGTCATCCCCACTCCTTTTTCTGCTAGGCCTGCGCTGTGTTTCAGCGATGTACTAACAATACTATCAGATGCCGATCGTTTCGCGGGCTGTCGCGCACGGGAAATCCCTTATGTTTACGCGGCTGTGCCCATCGGTTACCATCTAAGCCCGTTTTTTTACTTAACTGAAAGCTACGCAAACTATGACTCAAGTCGCTAAAAAAATTCTGGTAACCTGCGCCCTGCCTTACGCAAACGGCTCAATTCATCTCGGCCACATGCTCGAGCATATCCAGGCGGACATTTGGGTGCGTTATCAGCGAATGCGTGGCAATCAGGTTTATTTCATCTGCGCCGATGACGCTCACGGTACGCCGATCATGCTGAAAGCCCAGCAGCTGGGTATTGCGCCGGAGCAGATGATTGCTGAAATGAAGCAGGAGCATGAAACAGATTTCGCCGGTTTCAACATCAGCTATGACAATTACCATTCCACGCATGGCGATGAGAACCGTGAGCTCGCCGGGGTGATTTACGGCCGCCTGAAAGAGAACGGTTTCATTAAAAACCGGACCATCTCTCAGCTGTACGATCCGGAAAAAGGCATGTTCCTGCCTGACCGTTTTGTTAAGGGAACCTGCCCAAAATGTAAGTCACCTGACCAGTACGGCGATAACTGCGAAGTGTGCAGCGCGACCTACAGCCCGACTGAACTGATCGATCCGAAATCTGTGGTGTCGGGTGCAACACCCGTGCTGCGTGATTCCGAGCATTTCTTCTTCGATCTCCCCTCGTTCAGTGAGATGTTGCGTGCCTGGACCCGTTCTGGCGCACTGCAGGAGCAGGTCGCGAACAAAATGCAGGAGTGGTTCGAATCCGGTCTGCAACAGTGGGATATCTCGCGCGATGCGCCGTATTTTGGCTTCGAAATCCCTGGCGCGCCGGGCAAATATTTCTACGTCTGGCTGGATGCGCCTATCGGCTACATGGGATCCTTTAAGAACCTGTGTGACAAACGTGGCGATATTAACTTTGACGAATTCTGGCAGCAGGATTCCACCACGGAACTGTATCACTTCATCGGTAAAGACATTGTCTACTTCCACAGCCTGTTCTGGCCGGCCATGCTGGAAGGCAGCGGTTTCCGCAAGCCGACTAACCTGTTCGTGCACGGCTACGTCACCGTCAACGGTGCAAAAATGTCGAAGTCGCGTGGAACCTTTATCAAAGCCAGCACCTGGTTACAGCACCTGGATGCCGACAGCCTGCGCTACTACTATGCGGCCAAGCTCTCTTCACGCATTGATGACATCGACCTGAATCTGGAAGATTTTGTTCAGCGCGTTAACGCCGATATCGTTAACAAAGTCGTCAATCTGGCCTCACGTAATGCCGGTTTTATCACCAAACGCTTTGACGGCAAGCTGTCAGCTGAGCTGGCCGATCCGGCGCTGTATCAAACCTTCCTGGACGCATCTGAGAAGATTGGTGAGGCCTGGGCCAGCCGTGAATTTGGCCGTGCCATTCGTGAAATCATGGCGCTGGCCGATCTGGCTAACCGCTATGTGGATGAGCAGGCGCCGTGGGTGGTGGCGAAGCAGGAAGGCCGCGATGCAGACCTGCAGGCCATTTGCTCGATGGGCATTAACCTGTTCCGGGTGCTGATGACCTGGCTGAAACCGGTCATGCCGTCGCTGAGCGCGCGCGCCGAAGCGTTCCTGAACACTGAGCTGCACTGGGATGCCATTCAGCAACCGCTGCTGAACCATCAGGTTGCGCCGTTCAAGGCCCTGTATGGCCGAATCGAAATGGCGAAGGTCGACGGCCTGATTGAGGCGTCAAAAGCGGATGCGGCAGACGCCAATAAACCCGCGGCGACCGGCCCGCTGGCCGATGCGCCGATTGGCGATACCATTACCATTGATGATTTTGCCAAAGTCGATATGCGCGTGGCGCTGATTGAGAAAGCGGAATTCGTCGAAGGCTCGGACAAGCTGCTGCGTCTTGAACTGGATCTGGGCGGCGAGAAGCGCCAGATTTTCTCCGGTATTCGTGCGGCCTATCCCGATCCGGCGGTACTGGTTGGCAAAATGACCATTATCGTGGCTAACCTTGCGCCGCGTAAAATGCGGTTTGGCGTGTCAGAAGGCATGGTGCTGTCTGCCGGTCCCGGCGGCAAAGATCTGTTTGTCCTGTCCGTAGACAGCGGCGCGGTGCCCGGCATGCCGGTGAAATAGTCCGTTGGCCATCCTCTGCAGTTTACCGCCGGGGATGGCGGCTTCAGCCACACCGCTGATTGCTGGCGGGCCTGACCGTTAGTGCGTATGATAAACCCCGTTAAAAACAGGAGCCTGTCATGCACACCGTGCTAACGATGAGTTGGCGTTATCTGCGCGCTTTTATCATTATCTATCTTTGCTTATATGCCGGAAACGGCGTGGCCCTGCTGCTGCCCATCACCCTGCCCGGCAGCATTATTGGCATGCTGATTCTGTTTGCGCTGCTTGCATCGCAAATCCTGCCCGTGCGTTGGGTCAAACCGGGTTGCCATCTGATTATTCGCTATATGGCGCTGCTGTTTGTGCCCATCAGCGTTGGCGTCATGAATTACACCGATATTCTTACCGCGCAGTTCGGTCCTGTTGTGGTCTCCTGTCTTGTCAGTACCTTCGCTGTCCTGGCCATTGTAGGGGTAAGCGCGCATAAGCTGCATTCGCGCCCCGTGATCAAAGGGGGCAACGATGAGTGATATCTGGTGGTCATTGCCCCTCACTGTCGGGGCTTTTTTGCTGGCGCGCAAGCTGGCGGCAACGCTGAAAATTCCCTTGCTGAACCCGCTTCTGGTCTCCATGGCGGTGATTATTCCCCTTCTGCTGTTACTGCACATGCCTTATGCCCGCTACTTCGCAGGCAGCGAGATACTGAATCAACTGTTGCAGCCCGCCGTCGTGGCCCTGGCACTGCCGCTGTATGAGCAGATGCATCAAATTCGCGCCCGCTGGAAATCCATTATTGGCGTCTGCGTGATCGGCAGCCTGACGGCGATGATTTCAGGCACCGCCATCGCGCTGTGGATGGGCGCCACACCAGAAATCGCCGCCACGATTTTGCCGAAATCGGTTACCACGCCGATCGCCATGGCGGTTTCAGCCTCACTGCACGGCATTCCCGCCATCAGCGCAATTTGTGTCCTGATTGCGGGCGTACTGGGCGCCGTGTTTGGTCATATGTTGCTTAATCTGCTGGGAGTGAAAAGCAAAGCCGCACGCGGGCTGGCGATTGGCAATGCCTCGCATGCGTTGGGCACGGCCAGGGCAGCGGAACTTGATTTTCAGGAAGGTGCCTTCAGCTCGCTGGCGCTGGTGATCTGCGGCATCATCACGTCGTTGCTCGCCCCCTTTATTTTCCCGCTGCTGCTGCACTGGTTTGGCTAAAACTTTGGGAGAGATCTCGCAAAGTTGAAAACTGTAAGACATGTTGCATTGTCAGAGAGACAGAGATCACATATAAACCGATGTCTGGCACATTGCCCTGATGATTGAATGAGGCTTCCATGCATCCACGTTTCCACTCTGCTTTTGAAGTACTTCCAGCCACTCTGCAAACCGCGCTGCGTCCGGTGCTGAGCGAGCCGGGATTTGACGCGATGCTGCAGGCCGATCAGGTCACCTTGTTGCAAGAGCAAACTCAACTGGATGCCGATGCGCTGGCGCTGGCGCTTCTGCCGGTTGCCGCTGCCTGCGCGGTTGCCACGCTTTCACATTTTAACGTCGGCGCGATTGCGCGCGGCGTCAGCGGCAACTGGTATTTCGGCGCCAATATGGAATTTGCCGGCGCGACCATGCAGCAAACCGTTCATGCTGAACAGAGCGCCGTCACCCATGCCTGGCTGCGCGGTGAATCCCGTCTGGAGACCATTACTGTCAATTACACCCCCTGCGGTCACTGTCGCCAGTTTATGAATGAACTTAACAGCGGCACAGATATTCGCATTAGCCTGCCGCAGCGCGCGGTGCATACGTTGGCGCACTATCTGCCTGACGCATTCGGCCCAGGCGATCTGAATATCACCGAACGCCTGATGGATGATGTGGACCAGGGTTATGTTGCAACGGGCGATGCGCTGTCTCAGGCCGCCGTCAAGGCGGCTAATCGCAGCCATGCGCCTTACAGTCGGGCGTTCAGCGGGGTGGCGTTACAGACCGCCTCCGGCCGGATTTTCAGCGGACGCTATGCAGAAAACGCCGCCTTCAATCCCAGCCTGCCGCCTTTGCAGGCCGCGCTGATTCTACTGAATATGGCGGGGGAATCCTGCCAGGATATTCAGGCCGCCGCATTAGCCCAGACGCCGCAGCCAGCCCTGGATCAGTTCTCTGCAACTCAGGCCACCCTGCACGCCCTGGGTTGCGATAACCTGACGCACCTTACGCTGGCAAAAGCGTAAGGTGAGGCACGGTTTTAAACAGTTTCTAAATCTTTTATTTACAAAAGCTGTACATCGGCCAGAAATTTCATAGGATCTGGCGCCAGGTCTTCGTCATCACAATAAAACTGGCGTCACCCTACTCTTTGATTATTGCGCCAGGAAAACTTGCAACCGGAGCATGACTGCATGGAACTCGAATACGAAAGTAAACGCCCGCTATATATTCCTTATGCTGGCCCTATATTGCTGGAATTTCCGCTGCTGAATAAAGGCAGTGCCTTCAGCATCGAAGAGCGCAATGAATTTAACCTCAATGGCTTACTGCCAGAAGCGGTAGAATCCATCGAAGAGCAGGCAAAACGCGCATGGCGTCAGTTTCAGGACTTCAAAAACAACAACGATAAACATGTCTACCTGCGCAACATTCAGGATACCAACGAAACGCTGTTTTATCGTCTGCTGGACAACCATCTCGAAGAGATGATGCCGATTATCTACACGCCAACCGTCGGTGCCGCCTGCGAACACTTCTCAGAAATTTACCGCCGCGCGCGTGGCGTGTTCATCTCCTATCCCAACCGTGCGCACATCGAAGACATGCTGCAAAACGCCACCAAACAAAATGTGAAAGTGATTGTGGTCACTGACGGTGAGCGCATCCTTGGCCTGGGCGATCAGGGCATCGGTGGCATGGGCATTCCAATCGGTAAGCTGTCCCTGTACACCGCCTGTGGCGGCATCAGCCCGGCTTATACCCTGCCAGTGGTGCTGGATGTGGGCACCAATAACCAGCAGCTGCTTAACGATCCGCTGTACATGGGCTGGCGCCATCCCCGTATCACGGGCGAAGAATATGACGAGTTTGTAAACGAGTTTATTCAGGCCGTGAAACGCCGCTGGCCAAAAGTGCTGTTGCAGTTCGAAGATTTTGCACAGAAAAACGCCATGCCGCTGCTGGAGCGCTATCGTGACGAAGTGTGCTGCTTCAATGATGACATTCAGGGTACCGCTGCGGTCACCGTTGGCACCCTTATTGCCGCGAGCCGTGCAGCAGGCAGCCGCCTGTGCGAGCAGAAGGTTGTCTTCCTGGGCGCGGGTTCAGCCGGTTGTGGTATTGCCGAACAGATCATCGCACAGATGAAATCTGAAGGTCTGAGCGACGACGAAGCCCGTCGTCGCGTCATGATGGTGGATCGCTTTGGTTTGCTGACCGACAAACTGCCTAACCTGCTCGATTTCCAGAGCAAGCTGGTGCAGAAAAGCGACAACCTGAAAGACTGGGATACCTCAAATGATGCGATCTCACTGCTGGACGTGGTGCGTAACGCACAGCCAGACATCTTAATCGGTGTGTCAGGTCAGCCTGGGCTGTTCACAGAAGAGATCATCCGTGAGATGCACAAGCACTGCAAACGTCCAATCGTGATGCCGCTTTCTAACCCAACGTCTCGCGTTGAGGCCACGCCGGCAGACATTATTGCCTGGACCGATGGTGCCGCCCTGGTCGCTACCGGTAGTCCGTTCTCACCGGTTTCGTGGAACGGTAAGACCTACCCGATCGCGCAGTGTAATAACTCCTACATCTTCCCTGGCATTGGCCTGGGCGTGATTGCGTCTGGCGCATCGCGTGTCACCGATACCATGCTGATGACGGCCAGCCGTGCTCTTGCGGATTGTTCACCGCTGGTGAACGATGGTGAAGGCCCGGTTCTGCCTGAAATTAAAGATATTCAGGGCGTGTCGAAGATTATCGCGATGGAAGTGGGCAAAGCTGCCCAGCTCGCGGGCGTCGCGGTGGTGACTTCAGAAGACGTGCTCTCACAGTCTATCGCCAATAATTTCTGGCTGCCTCAATACCGCCACTACCGCCGTACCTCTATCTAAAAACACGGCGCTGGATCCCTGCGGATCCAGCGCTGCTTAAATTTACACCAGCCAGACGGGGTAAACTTGCTTAGCGGGTGACGCTCAAGTAGCCTTGTCCCACCCAAACTTCGGATCTCGAGTGCTCAGGCGCATGTTGAAACGCGTTTTCATTGCTCTGCTTTTCATCATCTTAACGATGGTGGCGACGGCGCTCGGCCTGGACCGCTGGATCAGCTGGAAAACGGCACCCTATATCTATGACAACCTTGCATCCCTTCCCCACCGTCAGGTCGGGGTGGTACTGGGCACGGCCAAATATTATCGCACCGGCGTGATTAACCAGTATTACCTGTACCGCATGCAGGGCGCGCTTAACGCCTATAACAGTGGAAAGGTGAACTACCTGCTGCTGAGCGGGGACAATGCGCAGCAAAGCTACAACGAACCCATGACTATGCGGCGCGATCTCATCAAAGGTGGCGTCGATCCTGCTGATATTGTGCTGGACTATGCGGGCTTCCGTACGCTGGATTCTATAGTCCGTACGCGTAAGGTATTCGATACCAACGACTTTATTATCATTACCCAACGTTTTCACTGCGAACGGGCGCTGTTTATTGCCCTGCACCTGGGGATTCAGGCGCAGTGCTATGCGGTTCCGTCTCCTAAAAATATGCTCAGCGTACGAATGCGTGAAGTCGGTGCGCGGCTGGGTGCGCTGGCCGATCTGTTTTTACTGAAGCGCGAACCGCGTTTCCTTGGCCCGCTGGTGCCGATCCCGGCTGTACATGAAGTTCCTGAAGATGCACAGAGCTATCCTGCCGTGACGCCGGAACAGCTTCTGGAACTGGAACAGAAACGCCGTCAGTAATTTATCCCGTTTACCCGCGTTTCAGTAACAGATGAGCCCGGAATGGCTTATGGCTCCCCCACCTTACCTGCCTGATGCGGCTGTCAGAAATGAAACGGGAAGGCTGCGGCGACGTCCGCCAGCCAATTCAGGGTTGCGCACCGTGACGTTGAGCCGGTGCCATGAAAGAAACAGCGCCCCGACGATGGGCGACCCCCACAACACCGCGTAAAAGGGCGCAAAAAAAGCGGCCCTGAGGCCGCTTACATCATTGCCACTGCTGTTATTTTTTACGCGAGTACTTCAACGAGTCGAGCGCCACAGCGAAGATAATGATGCCGCCCTTGATGATGTACTGCCAGTAAGGGTTGATACCGATATAGGTCAAACCGTAGTTGATGACGGTGAAGATCAGCACCCCGGTCACCACACCGGCCACCGTACCGACACCACCGGCAAAGGACACGCCACCGACTACGCAGGCTGCGATAGCATCCAGTTCATACATGAAACCGAGGTTATTCGTGGCTGAGCCGATACGACCCGCTTCCAGCATACCGCCGAAGGCATAAAACACGCCTGACAAGGCATAAATCAGGATCAGGTTCAGGTTAACGTTCACACCTGACACTTTTGCCGCTTCCGGGTTACCCCCGATAGCAAAAATGTTTTTACCAAAGCGCGTTTTGTTCCACAGAATCCAGACAAACACGACAGCAATCGCTGCATAGAAGGTGATGTAAGACAGTTTGAAATCACCGAAACGAAGGAAGCCTTGTGTGAAAGTTGAGAAGCCATCATAGAAGCCCGCAATCGGTGAGGCCCCAACGAAGTCGTAATACAGTGAGTTAATGCCATAAACGATGATCATGGTACCCAACGTAGTGATAAAAGGCGTCACTTTCAGATAGGCAATAATGACACCATTCACCAGACCAATAACGGCACCAATCACACAAACAATCAGGATAACGACCGGAATCGGCACGGTTTCCAGATGCGGAAACACTTTGTTGACGTTATCCATGGATTGCAGCAATGAGGCGGCCACAATGGCGGCCAGCCCCACCTGACGCCCGGCAGAAAGGTCAGTACCCTGGGTCACAATCAGCCCCGCCACGCCCAGCGCGATAATAATACGCACCGAAGACTGGGTCAGAATGTTACTCAGGTTCATTAAACTTAAAAATGTCGGATCCTGGAAAATAATAACAGCCAGTAGTACCAGCAGTACGACATAAATGCCGCCCTCTTTCAGCCAGGTTAGCGCATTCTTTTTTGTAGTCGCTTTCATGTTAACAGCCCTTACTTCATTAAAGGTGTAATGACGCTAAACGCAATATTTCGTTCTGCGTGGTCGTTTTCGTATCAACAATGCCGGCGACCAGACCGTTACTCATTACCAGAATACGATCGGTGATGCCCAGCAGCTCTGGCATTTCGGAAGAGATAATAATGATGCCCTTTTCCTTCTTCGCCAGCTCAGCCATCAGCTGATAAATTTCGAATTTGGCCCCCACATCAATACCGCGCGTGGGTTCATCAAGCATTAAGATTTCAGGCTGAGTCAGCAACCAGCGACCAATAATGACCTTCTGTTGGTTACCACCAGAAAGTGAACCAATTTGCGTATGATGCCCTGGCGTTTTTACCCGCATAGCGTCGATAACCCATTGGGTATCGCTTTTCATGCGTTTATTATCCAGCAGACCAATACTGTTCTTATATTTTTTGATATTGGATATCAGGGAATTAAATCCAATATCCAGAAAAGCGTAAATACCGGTAGAACGACGCTCTTCAGTTACCAGCGCAAAACCATGGTTAATGGCTTCATTGGCGGTATGATTGTTAATCGTTTTACCATGCAGTTTAATTGTGCCGCCCGATTTTTCGCGAATGCCAAACAGCGTTTCAACGATATCGGTACGTTTTGCACCCACTAACCCGGCAATGCCGAGTATCTCCCCTTTACGTAAATCAAAAGAAATATCGCGAATTGAGGGCTGACGCAGCGAAGTCAGATTGCGCACCTCCAGAATGGTTTCACCCGGAACATTGGTGCGATCCGGGAAGCGCTGACTGAGAGAACGCCCGACCATCATGGAGATGATTTTATCCATATCCAGCCCTTCAAGCGGCTGAGTCACAATCCACTGGCCATCACGCAGGATGGTAATTTCATCGCACAGCTGGAAAATTTCTTCCATTTTATGCGAGATATAAACAATTCCACAGCCGCGATCTTTGAGCTTACGAATAATCGTGAACAGATGATTAACTTCTTTTTCGGTTAACGAAGAAGTCGGTTCATCCATGATCACGATTTTGGCGTCATAGGAAAATGCTTTGGCAATCTCAATCATCTGCATTTGCGAGACGGAGAGATGGGCGACTTTATCACGCGGATCGATATTAATATCCAGCTCGTCGAAAATCGCTTTGGTATCACGGTACATTTTGTCCTGATCGACAAAAAGGCCTTTGCGTGGATAACGCCCAAGCCACATGTTGTCCATCACGGTACGCTGTAATACCAGGTTTAATTCCTGGTGCACCATCGACACGCCGTTTTCCAGCGCTTCTTTGGAGCTTTTGTAATCTATTTCCTGCCCTTGAAAAAGAATGCTGCCTGTATCTTTTTTATAGATACCAAATAAACACTTTAACAATGTCGATTTACCAGCGCCGTTTTCACCCATCAGTGCATGAACGGAGTGAGGCCGCACTTTTAAATTAACGTTGTCGAGAGCTTTCACGCCGGGAAATGATTTACTGACGTTGGTCATTTCCAGCAGATATTCGCGCTGCGCGGTCGTATTATCACTGGCCATAATTTACCTGGCTACAAAACGGTGATGACATAAAAAAGGCGCAGCAGCTGCCGCGCCCGTCTGCAAAGAGTTATTTCTGGAACTGAGACAGGTTTTCCTGATCAACTGGTACATAAGGTACGCGTACGATCTTATCAACCATCTTGAAGTTGGTGCCTGCCGTTGCCGGTTTGCCATCTGCAAGGTTCTTGGCCATGTCAATGGTGGCTTTCGCCTGGTTTTCCGCGTCATTCAGCACGGTACCGGCCATTGCGCCTGACTTAACCAGCGCCAGTGCTTCAGGTAACGCATCCACACCGAAGACAGGGATGGAAGACATGTTGTGTGCTTTCAGCGCTTCTACGGCACCCATTGCCATGGCATCGTTGTTGGCGATAACCACTTCGATTTTCTTGGCGTTAGGGCCTGACAGCCAGGCGTCCATCTTATCTTTCGCCTGAGCGGTATCCCACATTGCCGTATCCATCGCTAACTGCTGGGTTTTAACACCGTCTTTGTTCAGCGTATCGATAACGTATTTGGTACGCGCTTCCGCATCCGGATGGCCCGGCTCGCCTTTCAGCAGAACGAACTGAATCACACCATCTTTATTCAGGTCCCAGGCCGGGGTTGCTTTCCAGTGCTTCTCAATCAGTTTGCCCTGAATCACACCAGACTCTTTTGAGTCAGTCCCTACGTAGTAAGCTTTGTCATAGCTGGCCAGCACTTTCGCGTTTGGCTCTTTGTTGAAGAACACCACGGGAATGTCGTTAGCACGGGCTTTCTGGACAACCACCGCGGCTGCGGCCGGATCGACCAGGTTAATTGCCAGCGCTTTCACGCCTTTTGCCATCAGCACGTCAATTTGATCGTTCTGTTTAGACTGGTCGTTCTGCGAGTCATTCATCAGCAGCTGAATACCGCCCAGCGTCTTGGCTTCTTTCTCGATATCTTTACGTACCATCGACATGAAGTTGTCGTCGTATTTGTAAATGGTTACGCCGATACGCGTGTCAGCGGCATGCGCCGTTGCACCAAACATCATGCTGGCAACCAGTGCTGTGAGCGTGAAAACCTTCTTATTCATGGTATCTCCGGTTTTTTTGCAGGGTCTTTTTTTTGTTCTGCCGCGCAGATGGCGTTAGAACATCAGGTAGAATTATTCGGCGAGGCAGGATGCGCTCTCTATCAGGCTGAGCCACTGCTGTGCCATGCAAAACTCAACTTCCGTGACTTCCGTGTAGGCTACTGCATCCATAGTGCGTGTCATGAACCATGTAAACCGGCGACCAGGCCGGTGCCCTCAACAGGAGAGTGGCGTTACATAATGTTTCAGTACTGTAAGACGCTGCCATCATAGTGATAGCAATGTTAATTAACTGTGAATACAATCACAGATTGAAAACGGTTACATCGTGGAATCGCCTGAATTAGTGACGGACTCCACAATTTGCTTTTGCGCTACGGAATGGCGGCGTACCAGCGTCGGCATAAAGATGTGTTTTGCACTGCTGTCGATACAGCCCGCGGCCCCCTGAAGCGCCAGCTCCGTGGCAAGTTTTGCCATTGAAACAATGGGATAGCGAACGGTGGTCAGCTGCGGATCGGTGTATCGTGAAATCGGAATATCGTCGAAGCCCACTACGGAAAAATGCTGAGGGACCTGAATTCCGTTGTCTTTAAGGGCCGTAAGCGCGCCTGCCGCCATGCTGTCGTTATAGGCGAATATGGCGCTCAGATTGAGATTACGCCCCAGCAGTTCAACCATTGCGGCTTCGCCGCCCTGCATGTCGGGTTCGGCGCTGGCTATCCAGCTTTCCTGCGGACGAATCCCCTGCTCTGCCAGGGCCTGCAGCCAGCCTTCACGCCGCTGTGTAACGTCTTCAATGGGATGACTGGAACACAAATAGCCAATGCGGCAATGCCCCTGTTGCAGCAGCATTCTTGAGGCCATCAATGCGCCCGTTACATTATCAAGGCTGACACAGCGATGCTCGAAACCCGGCACGCTACGGTTAATCACCACCATACCGGGCACCTGGCTCATAAAATCGGCCAGTTCGGCGTCTGAAAGCGTTTTCGCGTGCACCACCAGCGCATTGCAGCGTTGGCGTATCAACACTTCAATGGCGTGGCGTTCTTTTTCTTCATGGTGCCAGGAGTTACTGATCAGAACATGCTTGTGCACGCGCTGTGCCACGGTATCGACCGCCTTCACCAGCGCGCCGAAAAAGGGGTCGGAAACATCCATAACCACCACCCCGATGGTATCACTCACCTGGGTAGCCAGCGCCTGAGCGTTGGCGTTTGGGCGATAGCCCAGAGCGTCAACCGCCTGTAACACGACGTCACGTGTTTCAGCGGTGACCGCGCTGCTGTTATTTAGTACGCGCGAAACGGTGGCCACTGACACACCGGCCTGACGCGCAACATCACGAATCGTTATCATGCAGCACTTCCAGAGAGATAAGGCATTACGCCAGTTACAACACCGGCGCTATTTTGTCAGGGAAGATCGCCACACAGCGTGAATTACGTCACATCAATGAAAACGGTTACATACAATTCTGTAACCTTTGTGATGGCGGTCATTATCTTTCAGAGGGGGAAGTGGACGGTGCGCCTGCGGCAATCTGCGTCAGACGACGCCAGATCCATTCGAGGGGGCCCTGCGGGAAGTAACGCAGCCACAGCACGGAAAACAGCAGGTTAACGCACCAGATGACTGGCACCAGCATCACCAGCTGCAGGCGTGAGAAATGCATAAACTCGCCGAAGCGATAAAAGAGCGTGGTACAGATCAGGGATTGCAACAGGTAGTTGCTGAGCGCCATTCGACCTACGCAACGAATGGCATAGCTCAGCCGCCAGCGCTGCACAGAAGACCAAAAGCCGAAACACAATGCCGTATAGCCGAGGCTGATGAGCGGACTGGCCAGATCGCGCGGCAGTTGCAGATAAAACGCGCTCCAGCGGTAGTCCCAGTGAACCCACCACTGTGCGGCAACGCCCGCCGCCGCCATCAGCAACCCCAGCGGCAGCAACAGCGCGGCAACGCGTCGGTAGTGCTGTAGCGGAAAGGTTCCTTTCAGCCAGCCGCTGCGCACCAGCGCCGCCCCCAGCATCATCAGTCCCGCCAGTTGCCAGCCGTACTGGGCCATCAGCGCCATCAATCCCGAAGAAAGGTGATCTAAACGAATCTGCACGGCGGCCAGACCGCCCGTGAGCTTCCAGAACTGCTCGTACTGGATCTCTGCAGCGCCCGGGAGCCATGAGGGCGACGGTTCAGGGCTGGAGATCAAGCCAAATACCAGCAACACGGCGCATCCCATCAGATAGAGCAGAATTCCGGTGTTAATTAACCCCCGGGTAGAGGGAACATCGCGCAGCATACGCCAGATAACCAGCCCGATAATGCCGTAATCCAGCAAGATATCGCCTTCCCAGATAAATACGCTGTGAATCAATCCCAGCATCACTAACAGGGATAAACGGGCAGTCAGCCAGCGGCTACCGCGTGACAGCTGCATCTGCAGGCCTGCCCCGAACAGCAGAGCGAAAAGCGTCAGGAATTTAAGCTGGGCAAAGACATCGGAAATAGCCCACGTCCAGGCATCAGAAAGTGTGATGCTGCCCTGCCAGGCAGGATTAAGGTAGGCAGCAGAAGGTAAACCAAAGCCAATAATATTTAACAACAGAATGCCGAGAATGGCACAGCCCCGAATAAAATCCAGCACGAGGTAGCGTTGCATGTGGGATCCTGATGTCTCAGGCGGGCGACCGTCGCGCCCGCCCGTCAGCTTTAGTTATGACGCACCGCGCGCAGGAATTCCTGACGGGTATTTTGACTGGATTTAAACAGCCCACCCAGCGAGGTCGTGGTCGTGGCGCTGGTGGCATCCTTCACGCCGCGCGCTTTCACACAGTAGTGAACGGCATCGATCGAAACGGCAACGTTATTCGTTCCCAACAGCGTTTGCAGCGCCAGCAGGACCTGCTGTGTTAAACGCTCCTGCACCTGAGGCCGCTGCGCGAAGAACTGCACAATGCGGTTGATCTTGGATAAGCCGATCACCTTATCTTTAGGGATATACGCGACGGTGGCTTTCCCGTCGATAATCACAAAATGATGTTCGCAGGTACTGGTCAGCGTAATGTCGCGAACCGTCACCATCTCATCCACTTTCATCTTGTTTTCGATGAGCGTGATTTTGGGGAAGTTGGCATAATCGAGACCGGAAAAGACCTCATCGACATACATTTTGGCGATGCGATGCGGGGTTTCCATCAGGCTGTCATCTTCAAGATCCAGATTCAGCAGCTGCATGATTTCCGTCATATGGCCTGCAATCAGGCTCTTACGCGTTTCATCGTCTATTTCACGCGTGGGTGCGCGCAGCGGCGTTTCCAGCCCACGCGCCAGCAGCGCTTCGTGGACCTGTGCAGCTTCCTGACTCAAGGTGCTCATCTTACTCTTCTCCGGCAGGTGTTGCGCCCGCCGTCTGTTGCCAGCGGGTCATATTTCTGAATGCGTATTGTGAAACTTTCTGTGCAGGGAATCCAGCAATCAATCCGATTGGAGATGAAAGCTTTTCACGCGTCCCGCCGCCAGACCAGAAGCCCTGCGACGATCAGACTGGCCCCCGCCACCCACAGTGCGGGTTCAAGACGATGAAGGAATAGCGTTGACAGCGAGGAGAGCATGGGCCCTGCCAGTTGCCCAACCGCATAGCCGGTTGTCAGCAGGCCGGCCATATAACGCATATGCTGCGGTGCCAGTTCACGGGCACAGAGCAAAGACAGCTGTACCACACACAGAAAGCCGCCCCCGACCAGCAGCGCGCCGATAAGCAGCCCGCTGAACCCCGGCAGCAATGCGGCCGCCAGCACACCCAGCGCCTGTGCCCACAGGGCCACCGCCAGGCGGGCATGACTGCTCCCCGTCTTGCGCGTGACAATGCCCAGAACAATACCGATGACCGCCGCACCGCCGAATATCGGCCAGACAAACTGTGCCATGGCACTGCCTGGAAAACGCACTGCAGCCATTTGTGAAAGAAATGTCGCGGGGAGAATATAGCCAAATCCCGCCAGGCTGTAACTCAGGACCAGCCGACGGAGGTTACGGGTCAGCACCAGCGACGGCGGTGCCTGCTCCAGACGATGTAGCTCACCCTTGCGCGGCAGATTTCGGCTAATGAGCGCCACCAATACCGCCGCCAGCGCGGCATAAACCCACCAGGCCAGCGCCGCTGAGACCTGATATCTGTGCAAGCTCACCGCGAGCAGACCGCTGATAAAAATGCCTGCACCCGGTCCGGCAAAGACGGCTGCCGACAGCCCCGGACGCCCATACTGATGCAACTGCTCGTTGCTCCACGCCGCCGCCAGCACCAGGGCGCATCCACTGGCCCAGCCGATGGCAAAGCGAATAACGCCATGCCACCACGGCCCGTCGGCAAAGGCCGACAGCGCCGTCAGCACAACGGCGCCCCACGTTCCGAGTTGCAGACGCAACGCGACCTTATGGCGTGCGCGCATGGCATCGAAAGACCCGCACAGGTAGCCCAGATAGTTTAACGCCGCCACCAGGCTGGCGCTGGTCAGCGTTAACTGGTGCGCCTGAATCATCAGGGGAACCTGCGGGGTGAAGGCAAAGCGCCCGATTCCCATTACAACAAACAACGTCAAAAATGCACTTATTGCCACGCGAAACGCCATCTGCCACCTCAGTTTTTTACACAGAAACTTGCTTATAGCATGAACGATGCTTACACTCACAAAAAGTGAATAATCTTAAGCAACTTGTTTACAGGAAGAGAACACTATGGATTTAGTTCAGTTACGTATGTTCTGTTCCGTGGCAGAAAGCGGTTCCCTGGCCCGTGCTGCGGAACAGCTGCATCGGGTTCCCTCCAACCTCACGACGCGTCTGCGTCAGCTGGAAGAGGAACTGGGTGTCGATCTGTTTATTCGCGAAAAACAGCGCATTCGCCTGTCACCCATGGGCCATAATTTCCTTAACTACGCCCAGCGTATTCTGGCCCTGAGTGATGAAGCATTAAATATGACCCGAGCGGGTAAACCCGGCGGGAATTTTGCACTTGGCTCGATGGAGAGTACCGCCGCGACGCGCCTGCCGGGCCTTCTGGCTGCCTTCCATCAGCGTTTTCCTGCTGTCGCCTTATCGCTGATCACGGGCACCTCAGGGGAAATTATTGATCGAGTACGTGAAGGCACGCTGGCCGCGGCCCTGGTCGATGGCCCGGTTCAGCACGACGATCTGAATGGCTGTATTGCCTTTCGCGAGGAGATGGTTTTGATCACCGATCTTGATCATATCCCGGTAACCTGCGCGCGCGACACGCAAGACGATACTCTGTTTGCCTTTCGCAACAGCTGTTCTTACCGGGTTAAACTTGAAGCCTGGTACCGCGACAGCCAGGCCGCGCCTCACAGCGTGATGGAGATTCAGTCTTACCATGCCATGCTGGCCTGTGTCGCAGGCGGCGCGGGCGTGGCTATGATTCCCGCGTCGGTGCTGAAACAGATGCCAGACCGCGCCCGTGTTCAGGTACACAGCCTGCCGGCTGAATATCGCAACACCGCCACCTGGCTGATGTGGCGACGCGATGCCTTCACGCCCAACGTTGAGGCGCTAAAGTATCTTATTATTGAACAATTTCACGATCGTCCGCTCAATGACGAGCTGATGCATCCATTGCAGGCGGCGGAATAGAGTTTCCGCGCTATTTTTAACTTATCACGACCATCCAGACGCCACATCGCGTCACAATCTGACTGGAAGAGGGATTGCATGAACATGATCAAAACCCGTGCCGCCGTAGCCTGGGCCGCAGGTGAACCGCTAAAAATCGAAGAAGTGGATCTTATGCCGCCGCAGAAAGGGGAAGTGCTGGTACGTATCGTCGCCACCGGCGTCTGCCATACGGATGCGTATACGCTGTCCGGCAGCGATCCTGAAGGCGTGTTCCCGGCGATTCTGGGTCACGAAGGCGGTGGCGTTGTTGAAGCGGTCGGCGAAGGCGTGACCAGCGTTGAAGTGGGCGATCACGTGATCCCGCTTTACACGCCAGAATGTGGTCAATGTAAGTTCTGCCTGTCCGGTAAAACGAATCTGTGTCAGGCCATCCGCACCACGCAGGGCAAAGGTCTGATGCCTGACGGTACCACGCGTTTCTTTAAAGACGGCAAGCCGATTTTCCACTACATGGGCACTTCAACCTTCTCTGAATATACCGTCGTGCCTGAAATCTCCCTGGCGAAAATCAGTAAAGAAGCGCCACTGGAAGAAGTGTGCCTGCTGGGTTGTGGCGTAACCACCGGTATGGGCGCAGTGATGAACACCGCCAAGGTTAAAGAAGGCGATACCGTTGCCATCTTTGGGCTGGGCGGCATTGGTCTGTCGGCGATTATCGGCGCGAAAATGGCCAAAGCGGGCCGCATTATTGGTGTTGATATCAACACCAGTAAGTTTGATCTGGCGCGTAAGCTGGGTGCCACCGATCTGATTAACCCGAAAGACTATGACAAGCCGATTCAGGACGTGATTGTTGAACTCACCGACGGCGGCGTGGATTATTCCTTTGAATGTATCGGTAACGTCAATGTGATGCGCTCTGCTCTGGAGTGCTGCCACAAGGGCTGGGGCGAGTCGGTGATCATCGGCGTTGCAGGCGCAGGTCAGGAGATTTCAACGCGTCCATTCCAGCTGGTAACCGGCCGCGTCTGGCGTGGCTCTGCTTTCGGTGGCGTGAAAGGCCGTTCACAACTTCCCGGTATCGTGCAGGATTATCTTGATGGGAAATTCGCGCTGAACGATTTCATTACCCATACCATGCCGCTTGAAGAGATTAATGACGCCTTTGATTTAATGCATGAAGGGAAATCGATCCGCTCCGTCGTGCATTTTAACAAGTAACCGGGGGCGCTATCTATGACATCTACTCTGGAGCTGCTGGAAGAGCATCGTATTTTTGGCGGCTGGCAGCAGCGCTGGCGTCATCAGTCTCAGGTGCTTCATTGCCCGATGACGTTCAGTATCTATTTGCCGAGTCCGCGCGGTGATTCCCCGCCGCCGGTGGTGTGGTTTTTGGCGGGCCTGACCTGCAACGACGAGAACTTCACCACCAAGGCTGGCGCACAGCGTGTCGCTGCCGAGCTGGGCCTGGTGTTAATCATGCCGGACACCAGCCCACGCGGTGAGCAGGTTGCGAATGACGAAGGCTATGACCTGGGCCAGGGCGCAGGTTTTTACCTCAACGCCACGCAACAGCCCTGGGCGGATCATTACCGTATGTTCGACTACCTGAGTGACGAGCTGCCTGAGCTGGTTGCCGATAACTTTAAGGTCAGTGAACGTCAGTCGATAATGGGCCACTCCATGGGCGGACACGGTGCGCTGATGCTGGCATTACGTCTGGGAAACCGCTTTGCGTCGGCTTCCGCCTTTGCGCCCATCGTTAACCCTTGTGAGGTTCCCTGGGGCCAGAAAGCATTCACGGCCTATCTGGGGGACGATCGCCAGGCCTGGCTCGCCTACGACAGCTGCCAGCTGATGCGGGAGGTTCAGCATCGTCTGCCGTTGTTGATCGATCAGGGCGACAGCGATCAGTTCCTGGCGGATCAACTGCAGCCGGAGCGCTTAGAAGCGATCGCGCAGGAAATGGGCTTCCCGTTGACCCTGCGCATCCAGCCTGGCTACGATCACAGCTACTTCTTCATTGCCAGCTTTGTTGAAGATCACCTGCGCTTCCATGCGCAACACCTGCTGGTAGGGTGATCTCACACAGGGGATTGCCAGTGCAATCCCCTGATTTTAAGACAGTCCTTCCTGTACCAGCCCGTCAATCATGACCTGCGGTGTGCCGCGTGAACAGTGCTCAATGCGGCCCTGTACGCCATAAACCTGCGCCAGGGTTGCTGGGGTGATAACGCTATCCGGCGTGCCTTCGGCAATTAACCTGCCCGCTTTAAGCATTACCGCATGCTGAGCGTGGCGTAAGGCAATATTGATATCGTGCACCACCACCACCGTGACCATATTGCGCAGCGCGGTTTCACGCCGTACCAAATCCATCACATGGAACTGGTAGTTTAAATCCAGCGCGCTGAGCGGTTCGTCCAGCAGCAGCAGCGCAGGCCGACGAATCAGCGACTGCGCCAGGCCCACTAACTGTTTCTGTCCACCGGAGAGCTGGTCGAGGTAACGCATGGCCAGATGCGCAATGCCCAGTTGCTCCAGCAGCGCCATCACGTCCGCCTCGCTGGCGGCGCTATGTAAACCACTGGAGGCACGCTGTGCCACGATAATGGACTCCAGCACGTGCAGATGAACACCAGCCGGCAGCGACTGGGGCAGATACACGACCTGTCTGGCACGCTGGGCGAAAGGCTGAGTCATCAGGTCTTCCCCGCTGAGCCACAGCTCGCCCTGCCCTTTATTCAGTCCGGCCAGCGCACGCAGCAGCGTAGATTTGCCACAGCCGTTCGGTCCTAGCAGAACCGTAATTTCCCCACGCGGCAGGCGCGCCACATTCAGGTTTTCAATGACCTGGCGTTTGGGATAGCCGGTCGTGAAGCCGCGCAGGCTTAATCCTTGCTCCCTCATACTGTCCCCCGGTGACGCAGAATAATACTCAGGAAGAACGGTACGCCAATCAGCGAAGTCACAATGCCCACCGGCACGATGGCGCCGGGAATAAGGTTTTTCGACGCCACAGAAGCCAGCGACAACACCAGGGCACCGGTCAGCGCGCTGGCCGGCAAATAGAAGCGATGATCTTCACCAAACATCATGCGGGAAATATGCGGTGCCACCAGCCCAATAAAGCCAATCGGCCCGACGAAGGCGACGGCCAGCGCGGACAGTACGCTGATACGGAGCAGCGTGGCCAGGCGTAAACGACGAACATCAATACCAAAACTGATCGCCCTGTCTTCACCCAGGCGCAACGCGGTAAGTTTCCAGCTGCTGAGCATAGAGAAGGGAACCAGCAGCGCAAAGGCCGCACTCAGAACGCCCAGTTTTTCCCAGGAGGCGCGCGCCAGGCTGCCCATGGTCCAGAACACCAGCCCCTGTAACGTATCTTCGCTGGCAATAAACTGCATCATTGAAACCAGGGCGTTAAAAGTAAACACCAGGGCGATACCAAACAGCACCACACCGGACGATGACACCTGGGTCCATCGCGTAATGCCATCCAGCATCAACGCGGCAAACAGGGCAAACAGAAAGGCGTTGGCCGAGATAAACCACTGCCCGGAGATGCCCGGAATCCCTACGCCCAGAATAATCGCCAGTGCTGCACCAAACGCCGCCGCAGAAGACACGCCCAGCGTGAACGGACTGGCGAGCGGATTATTCAGGATCGTTTGCATTTCGGCGCCGGCGAGGCCCAGCGCCAGGCCAACAACAATCGCCATCAAGGCATAAGGCAGGCGAATATCCCAGACGATTACGCGGGTACCTGCATCGACGCTCTCAGGAGAGAGCAGCGTGTGCCACAACACGGACAAAGAGAGCCCTGCCGGACCGAGCGTAAAATCAAGAACGAGTGAGGCGAGTATCGCTATCAGCAGCGCACCCAGCCAGAAGATTCGGCGGCGCACAACCTGATGATAGTTTTTTAATGTGTGCTGATGGTCCGCTTCAGCACCGATCAACGAGGATTCCGTTGTCATGATTCAACCCAGTAATGGCTCCAGAATTAAAAACGCAGCCACAATAGTGCAGGTGATAATAATTATCAATTCATGGAATGTTAACAGTGATGACGTAAGCTTAAAAAACGCCCGGCGTTCACCGGGCGCTTTCAGGCATTGTTAGTCTTTATAGACGGGAAATTCCATTTCAGTATATTTGACGATCCGACCGCCCCGCACCAGCCTGTAACCCAGCCAGATCAGCAGGAACAGAGGCAGACCGATATAGGTAGCCGCCACGCCGTACCAGTCGATTTTATCCTGCAGGAACGCCTGATAATTCTGGCCCAGAGTGATAATCAGACAAAGGACAAAAGCAAAAATCGGTCCAACGGGAAAAAAGCCGGAACGATATGGCAGCGCAGTAAGATCGTGGCCCTGCGCAACGTAACCCCGACGGAAACGGTAGTGGCTGATTGCAATACCGAGCCAGGCGATAAAGCCGGTCATGCCTGAGGTATTCAACAGCCAGAGATAGACTTCCTGATTGCCAAATTTCGAGGTTAAAAAGCACAGAGCAGCCACCACCGTGGTCGCCCACAGGGCATTACGGGGGACGCCACCTTTTGACAGGCGGGCAAAGATACGCGGTGCTTTGCCTTCGCGTGCAAGGTTATAAAGCATGCGCGTTGAGGCGTACATTCCGGAGTTACCCGCGGACAATACCGCCGTTAAAATGACCGCGTTCATCACCGCCGCCGCTGACAGCAGACCGGCATTTTTGAACACCAGCGTAAACGGACTGACGCTGATATCTTTAATATCATTGTGTAACAGCTGCGGATCGGTATAAGGCAAAATCAGGCTGATGATCAGGATAGCCAGCACATAGAAGAGCAGGATACGCCAGAACACCTGACGTACTGCGCGAGGAATATTCTTCGCCGGATCTTCTGATTCGCCCGCCGCAATACCGATGAGTTCAGTGCCCTGGAAGGAGAAGCCGACAATCATCGCCACGCCGATCATCGCGGCGAAACCGCCCGCAAATGGCGCGTCACCGACCTGCCAGTTATGCCAGCCCGCATTTTCAGCGCCGCGCATAATCCCGACAATCATCAGTACGCCAACCACGATAAAGATCACCACGGTGACAACCTTGATCAGCGAAAACCAGTACTCCGTTTCGCCGAAGCCTTTCACCGAGATGTAGTTGATCAGGAACATCAGGCTCAGGAACAGAGCGCTCCAGATCCATCCTGGCGTGTCCGGGAACCAGTAATTCATCACCAGTTGGGAAGCCACCAGGTCAACGGCAATCGTAACCGCCCAGTTGTACCAGTAGTTCCAGCCAAGGGCAAAACCAAAGCCTTCTTCGACGTATTTCGCACCGTAGGTAGCAAAAGAACCGGATACCGGCATAAATGCCGCCAGTTCACCCAGGCTGGTCATGAGGAAATAAACCATCAAACCAATCAGGGCATAGGAGAGTAACGCGCCGCCTGGACCGGCCTGAGAGATGGTGGCACCTGATGCCACAAAGAGGCCTGTACCGATTGAACCGCCAATGGCGATCATGGTGAGGTGACGCGCTTTTAGATCGCGTCGTAACGCAGGTTGTTGTGTTGTTTTTGTGTCATTATGCATGTGTAAACATTACGCTGGGTAAAAATAAGGCGCGATTGTAGCAGCAAAGGCCGCACTGTATAGCGAATGCTGCGTTGATATAAGTTACCTTCATGATAGGCGGCAGATTATTAGCGGCAGCGCCTGTCTCCCTGAATTTCAAGGGGTTGAACCGCTTATTTCATCATCAGCCTCCCCCTGCGGTTATTCCCGGCAGTAGGACAAAAACCGTGACAGCGCCTTTGAGATATGTTTTTGCCGGTGATGAATACGGTAAAGCGTACGCGTCAAATTGGGCAAAGGCGTATTCAGCTCAATGAGCGTTCCGGCACTGAGCTGGTCGGCAATAACCCGGCGGGATAAACAGCTAATGCCCATGCCGTGACGCACGGCATGTTTGATCGCTTCGGAGTTGCCCAGTTCCATGCCCAGCTGGAAGGTTGGCAGATGAGACAGCAGCAGGTAATCAACGATCTCGCGCGTCCCTGAACCCCGTTCGCGAAGAATCCAGGTGGCCTCCGCCAGCGATGCCAGCGTCACCGGCTGCTGTAAAATGGCAGCATCCGGCGCAGCAAACACCACCAGCTCATCGTCAAGCCAGGGCTCGCTTACCAGTTCTGTCATATGACAGGGACCTTCGATTAACCCGACATCAACCCTGAATTCAGACACGGCCATGATCACGTCCTGGCTGTTTCCCACGCTCAGCTCTAAAGGTAAGGTCGGGAAATCACGGCGGTAGCCGGCAATCATCCCCGGCAACAGGTAATTCCCGATTGTGCTACTGGCATAAATTCGGATAGCCCCGTTATCTTCTTTAAACAGCTGTTCGATTTCCGTCGCCTGTTCAAGCAGGCCCACGGCCCGCGGGTATAGTAACCGGCCGTGTTCATTCACTACCAGTCGCTTACCTACACGGTCGAAAAGCTGAACGCCAAGCTGGTTTTCCAGATCGGCGAGTGCCGCACTGACGGCTGACTGGGACAAGGCCAGCACCTGAGAAGCCTGCGTGGTGGAGCCGCTTTTCAGCACTTCGGTAAAAACGTCGATTTGTCGCAGTGTAATGTGCATGGAGACTCCTGAATCTAACGCTGTAAGAGGTAAACCATCAGGGCTATCCACAGCAGAAAAACCACACCCAGCACACCGAACAGGGTTTTACCGCGTGCACGCTGCTGCCGGGCACGCTCTGCGCTGCTGGCGCGCACTTCCGTGGGTAACATTTTCAGCAGCAACATGACGCCGGTGGGAATGATCACTGCATCATCAAGTAGCCCGACGACCGGGATGACATCAGGGATTACATCAATGGGGCTGATGCCGTACGCCATGAGTCCCACGGCCGCGCCTTTACACCACAGCGGCGTTCGGGGATCGCGGCAGGCATAGGCGAGCGTTAAAACATCTCTTTTGATGAGCGTGATTAAGCGCCCCAGTCGTGCGAACAGCATATATCCTGCCTTATCACTTATAGCGGTAGATTATAAATATATAATCAATTTCACTTTTAACAAACCTGGCGCGATGATGCGTGCTCAACCAGGAGCGTAATCATGGCCGACATCAGCATTTCAAAATCTCACACTGTGCAGCAATGGCTGCCAGGCCTGTTGCTATGCGGTACCCTTGCCAGCGTCACGGCGCTGCTGGCGCAGGTACCTGCCGTCTCGAATCTGGGGCTGGGTTCGTTAACTCTGGCCATTATGCTGGGCATCATTATCGGGAACAGTGTTTATTCCCCGATGGCCGGTCAGTGCGACGCTGGCGTACTGCTGGCCAAACAAAAACTGCTCCGGCTGGGCGTGATACTGTTCGGATTTCGCATCACCTTACAACAAATCACGGATGTCGGCCTGAGCGGCGTCGTTATTGATGTACTGACCCTGAGCAGCACGTTTTTTATAACCTGCCTGCTGGGCAGGCGCCTGCTCAGGCTCGATCGTGACACCGTGTGGTTAATCGGTGCGGGGAGCAGCATCTGCGGTGCCGCTGCCGTACTGGCCACAGAGCCAGTCGTGAAAGCGGCCCCCTCAAAGGTGGCGGTGGCCGTGGCAACGGTCGTGCTGTTTGGCACCCTGGCGATCTTTGTTTATCCCTTGCTGTGGCCATGGGTTCATCATCTTTTCCCTGCCGTCAGTCTGACACAGTTTGGTGTTTTCACCGGTTCGACGATCCACGAAGTGGCCCAGGTGGTCGCCGCCGGGCACAGCATTGCGCCCGAAACCGAGAGCAGCGCAGTCATTGCGAAAATGCTCCGGGTGATGATGCTGGCTCCGTTTTTACTGTTGCTAAGCGGTGTACTGCGACGTGAACAGACAGCACAGCATAGCGCACAGCCGGTCACCTTTCCGTGGTTTGCTTTAATGTTTGTTGCTGTCGCTCTGTTCAACTCCCTGCACTGGTTGCCGGCCGGGTGGGTTAACACATTAAATACCCTCGGCGGGATCCTGCTGACCATGGCAATGGCAGCGTTGGGCTTAACTACCCGCTTTACTGCCCTGCGCGCTGCCGGATTTAAGCCTGTGCTGTTAGGAGCACTGGTATTTGTCTGGCTGATTGTGGGTGGCGGTACTATTAATCTGCTGGTCCAGCACCTCATGGCGTAAGCACGCAGCCCTCTCCCTTCCTGACCGGCCCTTGACGGGGCCGGTTATGGCGGCCACTTCCCCTTCACTGCACCACTCGCGGGGATTTGCGAGACGCGCCGTACATTACTGCGCCGTTATTAGGCGAACGCCCCGGTCTGCCCTATTTTAGGCAGGTCATTTTTTCGAGCCGGGACGGATGAAGATAAAAACCACCACGCCAACGCCTCACGATGCCCTGTTCAGGCAGTTTCTGACACAGCCCGATATTGCGCAGGATTTTATGGCGATCCACCTGCCAGAACCGTTACGAGCCTTTTGCGACCTGTCCACCCTTAAACTGGAATCGGGTTCGTTTGTCGAAGACGATCTGCGTCAGTATTTCAGCGACGTGCTCTACAGCCTTAAAACCGCATCCGGGGAAGGCTACATCCACGTGCTTATCGAGCATCAGTCCGGTCCGGATCAACATATGGCCTTCAGGTTGATGCGCTATGCGGTTGCCGCCATGCACCGCCACCTGCAGGCCGGGCATAAAACACTGCCGTTGGTTATCCCAATGTTGTTCTATACCGGTAAACGCAGCCCGTATCCTTATTCCCTCTGCTGGCTCGATGAATTTGCCCGACCGGACATCGCGGGCGCACTGTACACCACGGCTTTCCCTTTGGTTGATGTGACGATTATCCCTGACGAGGAGATTGCACACCATCGCAGCATGGCCGCCTTAACCTTACTGCAAAAGCATATCCACCAGCGAAACCTGACAGCCCTGATTGACAGCCTGGTCAGTCTTCTTCTACATAAACATCTCTCTTCATCGCTGGTGATATCGCTGGTAAACTACATGATACAGGTGGGCGAAGCTTCAGATGCGCAAACCTTTGTTCATAAGCTGGCACAGCGGGTGCCGCAACACGGAGAGGCTCTGATGACCATTGCAGAACAGCTGGAACAAAAAGGCATTGAAAAAGGCAGGAAGGAAGAAGCGCTGAAGATTGCCCGGACCATGTTAAATAACGGCCTTGATCGCCCGACCGTGATTAAAATGACCGGCCTGACCGAAGACGAATTGGCGAAACTCCGCCACTGATCCGCTACGTTGTCTTCTTCCGACAGACAAGGTCGATTCGGCACCGGCCGTTTTCGCCTCACGCCCGGCCCCTTTCCAGAGACTTTTCGCGTATTCGGGTGAAAAGAGCGAGCCCTTTGCGGCACGGCTGTATTCCTGATAATGCTTCCTCCTGACCTCGCTAAAAATTTCCTGCGCACCGCGCTTTGCTACAGCGCCATCGTGTATCATGCCGTTCAATCTGAGTTAAATCCTTCAGGAGAACGGCATGAAGTATATTGGCGCGCACGTCAGCGCATCGGGTGGTGTGGATCAGGCGGTCCTCCGCGCCCACGAACTGGAAGCCACGGCTTTTGCGCTGTTCACGAAGAACCAGCGTCAGTGGAAAGCCGCCCCGCTGTCAGACGAAACCATCGCCGCCTTCCGCGCTGCCTGTGAGAAATATCATTTTGGACCGGGCCAGATTCTGCCGCACGACAGCTATCTGATAAACCTGGGGCATCCGGTCATGGACGCGTTGCAAAAATCGCGCGATGCGTTCGTAGATGAAATGCAGCGCGCGGAACAGCTGGGGCTGACGCTACTGAATTTTCATCCGGGCAGTCATTTACAGCAAATTGATGAGCTGACCTGCTTAAAGCGCATCGCCGAGTCAATTAACATCGCCCTGGATCAAACCCACAGCGTGACCGCCGTTATCGAAAATACCGCCGGTCAGGGCAGCAACCTGGGGTTCCGCTTTGAACATCTGGCGACCATTATTGAACACGTCGAAGATAAGTCGCGCGTCGGCGTTTGCATCGATACCTGCCATGCCTTCGCGGGCGGATACGATCTGTGCAGTGAAGCCGCCTGCACGGAGACCTTTGCCGAATTTGAGCGCGTGGTGGGTTTTAACTATCTTCGCGGGATGCACCTGAATGATGCCAAAAGTACGCTGGGCAGCCGGGTTGACCGTCATCACAGCCTGGGTGAGGGGAATATCGGTAAAACCGCCTTTAGCTGGATGATGAAGGATTCGCGTTTCGATGGTATTCCGCTGATTCTGGAGACCATTAATCCGGATATCTGGAAAGATGAAATTGCCTGGCTTAAGTCAGAACAACGTTAAGAAATAAGAAAAAGGAGCCTTGCGGCTCCTTTGTCGTCTTACCTGTCAGGCTTTCGCCAGCTCTTCTTCCGGGCGCTTCAGTACTGCATAGCCTAATCCGGCAATCGCGGTACCAATCAAAATCGCCATCAGATAACCCACGACCGGCGTAATCGCCCCCGGGATTAACAGGACGAACAGGCCACCGTGCGGCGCCATCAGCTTGGCACCAATCGCCATGGAAACGGCACCGGTTACTGCGCCACCGACGATACAGCATGGCAGGACGCGCATCGGGTCACGGGCCGCAAACGGAATCGCACCTTCTGAAATAAAGCACAGACCCAGAACCAGCGCGGCTTTACCGCCTTCCTGCTGACCTTTGTTAAATTTACGACGCGCAACCAGCGTCGCCAGCCCCATAGCCAGCGGTGGCACCATACCGGCAGCCATAATTGCGGCCATAGGTGCGTAGGTTTGTGAACTCAGCAGGCCGACGCCAAATGCGTAAGCAACTTTGTTAACAGGACCACCCATATCGGTACACATCATGCCACCCAGGATAGCGCCCAGCAGGATTGCATTCGCGGTACCCATGTTAGCCAGCCAGCTGGTCAAACCGCTCATGATGCCCGCGACCGGTTTACCTACCACGTAGATCATCAGCAAGCCGGTGATCAGGCTGGCAAACAGCGGAATAATCAGGATAGGTTTTAGCGCTTCCATACTCTGTGGCAACTTCACCTTACCGCTGATCAGTTTGGCCGCATAACCCGCAATAAAACCGGCGATGATGCCGCCAAGGAAGCCCGCGTTGATGCTGGTGGCGATCATACCGCCAATCAGGCCAGGCGTCAGACCAGGACGATCCGCGATTGAGAAGGCAATAAAGCCCGCCAGAACCGGAACCATCAGTGCAAAGGCACTCCCGCCACCGATTTGCATCAGGGCAGCGGCCAGCGTACCGGGCTCTTTAAAGGCCGTGATACCAAACGCAAAAGACAGCGCGATACTCAAGCCACCCGCCACCACCATGGGCAGCATGTAGGAGACGCCGGTCAACAGGTGACGGTAAGCCCCCGCGCCGCCCTCTTTTTTCTCTTCCTGAGAACTGTTTTGCGCGCCAGAAGGTTTATAAGGCTTCGCTTCTGCCACGGCTTTATCCAGCTCCTGCGCGGTCTTTTTCAGTGCCAGACCAGTTGAGGTGCGGTACATCGGTTTACCCGCAAACTTAGCCAGATCCACTTCGATATCCGCGGCCACGATAACCAGATCGGCTGCGGCAACTTCTTCAGGGGTGATCGCGTTACCGGCCCCTACAGAGCCACGGGTTTCAACTTTAACCCACCAGCCGCGTTTGGTCGCTTCCGCCTGGATTGCCTCGGCCGCCATAAAGGTATGCGCAACGCCCGTTGGGCAAGCGGTCACAGCAACCACACGTTTTGGCCCATTCGCTGGCACAGCGGCAACGGCAGCAGGTGCTGCCACGCTGGCTTGCCAGGGTTTCGCTTCGGCTTTGGCACGATTCAGGAACAGTTCAGGTTCACTGACTGCCTGCTGCACATCGCCCAGCCACACGGATTTCCCCGTCAGCGCGGCATCCTCTGGTACTGTTTTACCGGTGACGATCACCAGTTCGGCCTCGGCCGGGTTTTCGGTTAGCGTTATACCAGCCTGAGCAGCCGCAGCGGCCAGACGTTGTTTTGCCATGTAGGCAGAAGCCAGTCCTGTTGAAGGATCTTTTATCAGCAGCGTTTTCACTATCGCTCTCCTGCTGTCAGTTAACGGGTTGTAAGTCGACGCGCGCCATCATTGCGGCCAACTGGGTACGATCGGTCACGCCGACGTTGCTCTGGCTGACAGCCATCGCGGCTACCGCAGTAGCCAGACGCAACGTATGTTCACTGGATTCACGCATTAACAGGCCATAAATCAGGCCACCTACCATGGAGTCACCTGC
>Ga0157367_1000057_pt1 | contig 56178 bp, 43 predicted proteins | sample AttbisABBM2_FD_113142 | JGI IMG/M metagenome (GOLD analysis project Ga0157367, IMG submission 113142) | Fungus gardens microbial communities from leaf cutter ant in Botucatu, State of São Paulo, Brazil - Atta bisphaerica ABBM2 | ecosystem: Host-associated > Fungi > Mycelium > Unclassified ... | reverse complement strand
CTGGGGCATCAACGTCGTGACCGGCCACCGCGCGATCGAACACGAGATGTTCGGCTGGAACCGGATCGAGCACGACCGGCGCTACGAGATGGCCGCCGAGTTCCTCGACGCGGTCCAGCAGCTGTGGGCGCAGCCGGACAATTTCAGCTACGCGCCCGCGCTGTCGAGCTGGCGGCTGGGCGGCGCATTCGTCACGCCGAAGCCGCGCTACGGCCGCCCGCTGCTGATCAACGCGACGGGGTCCGACGCGGGCATCGCGTTCGCGGCCCGCTATTCGGATATCGTGTTCGTCACGAGCCCGGCCGGCCCCGACGCCGAACGCGCGATCGACGCGCTGCCCGCGCACACCGCACGCGTGAAGGCGGCCGCCGCGGCGCGCGGCCGCACCGTCCGCACGCTGCTCAATCCGCTCGTGATCTGCCGCGAAACAGCGGCCGAAGCGCGTGCGTACCGCGATGCGATCGTCGCGCACGCGGACGAAGGCAGCTTCCATCGCTTCGACAGCGATGCGCATGCGTGGCGCGGCGGCTTCGAGCAGCGTGCCCAGGCGGCGGCGCGCGCGATCGGCGGCAATATCTCGATCACGGGCTCGCCGGACGAAGTCGCCGACACCATCGTGCGACTGCACCGCGCGGGCATCGACGGCATTCAGTTGAGCTTCTACGACTTCAAGCCCGATCTCGACTTCTTCGGCGAACGCGTGCTGCCGCTGCTGCGCGACGCGGGCCTGCGGCGCTGACGTCGCGCCGCGGATGCATACGGCATGTCGCCGGGCGGCACTACGCTTCCTGGACGGCGTGCAGACGCATTCGCCAGCCGACCACCACCGCGATCACCGAGAATCCCGCGAGCGCCCACATCGGTAGCGAAAGGCCCAGGATCGGCGGATAGCTTGTCTCGCACAACCCGCCGACCTTGAAGACCAGCGGCAGCCAGTGCGCGGGCGGCAGGCCGTCAACGACCGGTTGCAAGGCGTCGGCGCCGCAGCTGAACCCCGGATGGGCCTGCACGTATATGTGCCGGACCGCGACGCCTGCGCCCGCCAGCGCGCTCGACAGGGCCAGCGCCTGCCACAGCCCCGCGCGGCGCCCACCGACCGAACCGGCGAACGAGAACGCGGCGATCAGCAGGAACAAGTAGCGCTGGATGATGCAAAGCGGGCACGGATCCTCGTGCAGCACCAGCTGGATCATGAGCGCGCCCGCGACGAGCGCGATGCAGCTCGCGCCGATCGCGCGAAGCGTCCATCGTTGTGCAGCCGACGAACGGGCCGGCGTATTCATCGCCCCCCTCCAAGCGCCCGAACCAGCGACTCGAAGATGCGGTCGACGTCCCCTTCGTCGGTACGCCAGTTGCAAAACGCGGCTCGCAACCCCCAGGTGCCGTCATGGACGGTCGTGGTGATGAAGACATCCCCGAGATCGCGCACCGCGCGCATGTACGCGTTGACGCGCGCCTCGTCGGGCCGGTCGGCGAGCGTGAAGCACACCACGTTCATCCGGGTCGGCGCGAGCAGCGCGAGGCCCGGCTGCCCGGCGATCCGCTGGCCGAGCCGATGCGCCAGCGCGATGTTGCGGCGGACGATCTCCGCATGCCCTTCCCGGCCATAAGCGGCGAGCGCGAACCAGGTCGACAGCGCGCGCAGACGCCGCGAATTCTCGGGGGTCAGGTGCACGAAATCCGGGTTGTCGGTCGGTACGCCAAGGTAGGCGGAACTGTTCATGAACACGCGCACCTGCAGGTCGCGCCGGCGGCTGAATTGCACCGCCGCGTCGTACGGTACGTTGAGCCACTTGTGCAGGTCGATGCAGATCGAGTCCGCCTCGTCGAGGTAGCGGACCAGCGCCGCATGGTTCGGCGAAAGCGCCGCGAACGCGCCGAACGCCGCGTCGACGTGCAGCCAGAACGGATAGCGCGAACGCAACGCGGCGATCGCCTCCAACGCGTCGAAGTCGACCGTGTTGACGGTACCTGCGTTCGCGACGACGATCACCGGCTCCCCTTCGAAGTGCTGCAGCCTGGCTTCGAGCGCATCGACATCCACCGCTTCCCGCTCCTTCAGCGTCGGGATCTTCTGCACCGCGCGCCGCCCGATGCCGAGCACGGACAGCGCCTTGTAGATGCTCGAGTGCGGCGCACCGGACAGCACCCGGATCGGCGGCAGCATGCTCACGCCGTCTTCGGCGATGTTGACGCGATTCGGGCACTGCTCGCCCAGCCATTCGCGGGCGATCGCCAGGCCAACGAGGTTCGACATCGTCGCGCCGCTGACGAGCACGCCCTGCTGCGCATCGGACAACCCGAACAGCTCGCGCAGCCGCGCGACGGTTTCACGCTCGAGATCCGGCGCGGCACTGTCGATGCCGGCGGTCGGATTCTGGTCGTACACGCTCGTCAGCCAGTCACCGGCAAGCGACGCCGGCGTCGCGCCGCCCGTCACGAAGCCCAGATAGCGCGCACCGGCGCTGCCGGAAAACCCGGGCGCCCAGCGCGTCAGGAAATCGTCGAGCGCCGCGTCGAAGCCGGGGCCGCTCACCGGCAGCGGCCGTGGCTCGACGGGCTTCGGCGCCAGTGCGGCCGGGCGCTCGTCGATACGGTCCAGCACGTCGAGCGCATGCTCGAGCGTACGCTGCAGCACCGCTTCGATGCCGACGAGGTCGTGTGAAAGTTTGGCGTCCATGCAGTCCGTGGAGGTCGAGTGGAGAAAGCGGGATCAAATGGGAGCGTCACGCACGAGGGCGCAACGTCGCATACCAGAACACCAGCGCAGTCGCGCTGATCGTGGCGCCGAGCGCGCAGACACCGTTCCAGCCGAAGCGCGCATACACGCAGGTGGACGCGATCGAGCCGAACGCGCAGCCGACGGCATAGAACAACATGTAGCCGGCCGTCAGGCGGCTGCGCGCTTCCGGGCGCACGCCGTAGATCAGGCTCTGGTTGGTGACGTGCACCGCTTGCAGCCCCAGATCGAACGCGATGACCCCTACGACGAGCGCAGCGAGCGAATGCATGAAGAGCGCCGTAGGCAGCCACGACACGAGCATCAGCGCGAGACCGATGCCGGAGGTCCACTGCGCGAAACCGCGGTCCGCGAGCCGGCCGGCGCGCGCGGCACCGAGCGCGCCCGCCGCGCCGGCCAGCCCGAACAGGCCGATTTCGGTGTGCGACAACGAGAGCGGCGGCGCACTGAGCGGCAGGACCATCGGCGTCCAGAGCGTCATCGCCGCAGCGAAATGCAGAAATGCGATGCTGGCGCGCACGCGCAACACGCGCTCCTGCCCGAACAGCGCGAACACCGACGCGATCAGCCGTGGATAGGGCTCGGCGGCAGCGGGAAAACGATGGCGCGGCAGAACGCGCGACAACACGACGGCCAGCACCAGCGTGACGCCGGCCGAGGTGAAATACACCGCGCGCCAGCCCGCGAGATCGGCAATCGCGCCGGAGAAAGTGCGTGCAAGCAGGATGCCGAGCACGATCCCGCTCGTCACGGTACCGACGATGTTCCCGCGTTCGGCCGGCTCGGCAAGCCCCGCTGCAAACGCCACCAGCACCTGGGTGACGACGCTGAGGAAACCGATCAGCGCCATGCCCACGAGCAGCACCGGCGCTTGCGTCGCGGTGCCGATCGTCAGCAGCGCAAGCGCGCTGATCACCGACTGGATCAGGATCATCCGGCGCCGGTCCCACACATCGCCGAGCGGTACGAGAAGCAGCAGCCCCAGCCCATAGCAGACGCTCGTGATCGTCATGATGCCGCCGATCGCGGCGCGCGAAATGTCGAACTGGTACGCGAGCGTATCGAGCAACGGCTGCGCGTAATAGACGTTGGCGACGGCGAACCCTGCCGTCGCCGCAAACAACAGCGTGACGGGGCGTGTCAGCACGGCTCGGGCGGGCTCCGGGCGAATCTGCGGAGGGGGCTGCAACTGCGACAGTTGTTCGAGGCTCATGATGGCGACTCGTGGCGAACCGGCATGAAGGAAGCAGGCGTGGCGGTGCGTGCGGATCGTGTGAATCCTGCAGACCGCCACCGAGACGGCAGGCCGCGCGGGGTGACGCGCGCTGTCGTCATTGCAGCGACTGGCGCATGTTCTCCATCACCTGGCCCGCACCTTCGTAGTAATCCTTCTCGACGTTGAACCGGATCAGGCATCCGATGCAGATGTCGCGGATCGCGGATGGATTCTGCGTCGCGAGCGGCAGCAGTACCCGCTTCACGAGGCTGTTGCCGTGCACCACGTCGATCTTCGTATGCAGCACGTGGTATTCGATGACCTGCTCGGGCACCTGATGGCGACGCATGCCCTTCACCATCTTCGAGAAGCGGTACGGCACGGTGTCCTCGAGCAGCGTCAGCGTGCCGAGCAGGCGAAGCACATACCAGCGCCGCAGCGCGTACATCGACAACAGGTTGCCGTTCTTGAGCGCGAGCGCGGACGACAGGATCGATGCGTCGAAGCGCTGCAGATACTGCCGGAAGTACGGTTCCGCCTTGCCGAACAGCAGCGTATGCATGCCGTCGAGATTGCCGAGGCCCATTTCGTCCCAGAAGTTCTCGGCAACCGCGAGCTTCATGTCGCCGAGCATGCCGATCTGCGACAACGCGATCGTATCGTCGAAGCGTCCGTCGACCTGCGCTTCGAGGCAGATATAGAACGCCAGTTGCTCCAGTGACGCCTCCTCCGCCAGAAAGCGGAAAAACGGCGCAACCGCATTGCGATTCGTGCGGCGCAGTTCGTAGTACCACTCCTCGAGTTGCGCGGCATTCTCCGGTAGCCCGGACAGATCGAGACGCGATTCCTCGTGGAGGTTCCACTCGCTCTCGAGTGTCAGGATCTGATCGTATTCCGCTGCTTTCGGGATCGTGTCGTACGCGCTCGGCGGCGCGAGTTCCCGCAGGTAGAACTGGTTCAACAGCTTCTGTGCTTCGAGCGTATTGCAACGGGGAGTGTCCGCCGTCTCGATGCCGCTCGCGGTGCGGGCCGGCTGCTGCGCAACGTCCGAAATCGCTTGTGATGACATGTCTTTCGCTCCAGGCTGGGGATATCGGTGGGAGGGGTTCCATACGACTCCGGTGAAGGCGGGCATCGCTGCGATGCCACGACCACGAAGCCGACGATGAGAGCAAATGTACCGAACGGGATGCGCGAGGGTTAGCCAGCGCGTCTCAATGGATTGACCCTGCGTCCCATCCGCGCGACGGACGGTGCAAACGAACGCGCAGAAACGGATCGTCGGTTTGTTGGGACAAAAACGCTAACGATGGATGCCACTTTTTCGTACAGTACGTGCACCGGGCTCGCCGCCGCATTGATCGGCGACGGCGACGGCCCGGCTGGACACGGAGGATGAAGCGATGCACAGGCTGACGCTGTTACCGCAGGGTATCGAAGTATGGCTTCCGAATCACGCTTCGTTGACGGAGCTCGACTTCGAACTGCATGGGCGCGAATCGATCCCGTTCGGCTGCCGCGCCGGCGCATGCGGCTCCTGTGTCATCGAAGTGCTGGAGGGCTTGCCGAATCTCGGCAACCGGGAGCCGGAAGAAACCGCTTTCCTGTGCACCCTCGGCTACCCCGACGAGCGCTTCAGGCTCGCGTGTCAATGTCGCCTGACCGGCGCGGCGACCGTGCAGGTCGCCACCACGCCCAACGGTTGACCCTCGTAACGACGCGTTTCCTGTCAGTTCCCACACTATTTATATAGGATCTCTTATGAGCAACCGTGTGAAAAACGTCGGCCTGGAGCACCGCATTCCGTTTCTGAATGCGGCTGCATCGGCTCAGCTGCGCGGCGAAATCGACGCGCTGATCGATCGCCAGATCGACACGTGGTACGAAACCGTGCCGTATGCGGCGCATCTCGAAGGCAAGACCATCGACAGCGAGTACTACCGCCGCCACTTGATCGAAACCGCATGGCGCATCCGCCTGCTGCGGGTGTCCGAATCGAAGGCGCTCGCCGAGATCGCAAAGCGCAGCCCCGAGGCCGCGCAGATCTGGGCGAACTACGAACGCGAGGAAATGTTGCACGACGACCTGTTCGTGCAGGATCTCGAACGTGCGGGCGTGTCGCGCGAGACCTTCCTTGCGACCGAGCCGTACCTGTCGACCAAGCTGCTGACCGGCTATTTTTCGTATCTGCTCGATCACGAAGGGCCGCTCGGCGTCGTCGCGTATTCGTACCTGGTCGAGTATGTGAACGTGAAGCTCGAGCCGCGCAAGATCGAAGCGCTGAAGGGCTCGCTCGGCGAGCAGAACATCGGCGGCCAGATCGCCCATTCGCATACCGACATCAACGACGATCACCCTGGCGAAGTGTGGGCGGCAATTCGTTACCTGTTGCGCACCGACGAAGACATCCATGCGCTGAAACGCTATCTGACCGAACACCAGACCGTGCTCGCGCTGTACTTCAAGGAACTGTACGACGACAAGATCGCCTCGACGTTGAAGGCAGCGGCCTAACAGGGAAGGGAGAGCCGACATGCTGGCTGATGGCATTCTGATTCTGAGTCACTGCGGTTACTCGTTCGTCGAGGATCTCGTCGCGGCGATCAGCCAGCGGCAACTGCAGGCGTACGTATTGACGTCCCGGCCGCTGCCGGAGCAGGCCGGGCGGCTCGACGCGCTGCGGGCGCTCGCGGCGGACGTCGATGCGGGCGACACGCACGCGCTGTCGACGGCGGATGTCGATCGCACGCTCGACGCGCTGCAGGCGCGCGGCGTGCGGGTACGTGCCTGCATTTCGGTGTGGGAAGGCTACCGCGCACTGATGGCGCATGCGAACGCACGCCTCGGTGTCGCGGATCTCGACCCCGCGCATGTCGAATCGTTGCGCGACAAACTGCACGTTCGCAATACGCTCCATGCGGCCGGCCTCTCCAGCCGCACCGCATACGCGCTCACCCCGCACGTGCTGCGCGACCTGCAGGCGGCCAGCGGCGACTATTTCGTGAAACCGCTGCGCGGCATTGCGTCATACGGCGCGTTCCGCCTCACGCGCGACACGACGTGGGCGACGCTCGAGGCGATCGCGGACGAAACGCAGGCGGACACGGTCTACGCATCGGTGTTCGGCGACCGGGCCCGGTTCATCGCCGAAGAGTACGTGAGCGGCACCGAGTTCAGCTTCGAGTTGCTGGCCGTGGACGGCCGGCCCTATGTCGTCGCGATTCACGAGAAGTGCGAGCTGACCGAGGCGAACGGCACCGTGCTGGAGGATAGCTGCACGAGCCCGCCCGTATCGATCGCCGCGCACCAGTGCGCAGCCGGCATTGCATGGCTCGGTTCGGTGTTCGCGCATCTGGCGCTCGGCTGGGGCTGCTTCCACGTCGAGGCCCGCTTCGACGGCGCGCGGTGGGATCTGATCGAGATCAATCCGCGCGTGGGCGGCAGCCTGATTTCGCCGAGCGTGAAGGCGCTCACCGGCGACGCGAACCTGCTCGACCTGTGGCTCGGCGTCCTGCTCGATCCGGACGGCGCGCACGGGCGGCTCGCCCGCCTCGCCTATGCCGCCGACGGTCGTGCGCCGGGCTCGAACGCGACGTTCTTCCGCGTCTACTTTGCATCGCCGGGGCGGATCGAGGAGATCCGGCTCAATCCGCTGCCGCGTGAACCGATCGTCACCCAGGTGCTGCTGAAACCCGGCGACGAGATCGATCCGGCGTCGCGCGAGGTGTTCCTCGGCCAGCTGCTGTGGTCGATGAGCCGCGCCGAACGCGACGCCGAACTCGACACGCTGCTCGCGACCTCGGCGGACGCGATCGCCGTGCACTACGGGGTCGCCGAACCCGCGCTGGGAGCTTGACCATGACCACCCAATCCGCTTCGACGCTGCTGATCGTCGACTACAACCTCAGCCGGGTGGACGACGTCGCCCACCTCGCCCGCTACGCGCGTGAGCGCTACGGCGCACGCACGGTGCTGATCCGTTCGGGGCCCGGCGAGCGCGACCGGCGCATCTGCGACGACGTGATCGATCTCGATCCGCTCGCCGACGGCTTTGTCGATGCCGCGCTCGCGCGGCTCGCGGATATCGCGAGCGATCTGCGCGCCGGCATCGTGTTTTCCGACAACGCGGTCCAGCAAGGCGCCGCATTGCTGGAGCGGCTCGGCCTGGCCGTCGACTCCGCACCGCTCGCGCAAGGCGCGTTCAGCAAGCACGCCTACCGGGTTGCCGAACACCGCGTGCGCGCGCTGCTCGAAGCCCAGCGCGTGATGGTGCCGGACTATGCCGAGGCCGCGTCGGTCGACGATCTGCGGCGCTTCGCGGCCGATCATCCGGGCGGCTTCGTCGTCAAGCCCTCCTGTGAGGGCAACAACCGGGGCGTGGTGGTCGTGCGCGACGGCGACAGCCTCGAAGCAGCGTTCAGCGAAGTCGCGCCGTATCTGTCGCGCGGCGTGATCTGCGAGGCCTTCATTCCGTTCGCGCGCGAGTTTTCGTTCGACGGCCTGGGCGCGCTGTCGTTTACAACCGAGAAGATCAGCGCCACCGGACGCTATCCGGTCGAGGTCGCGCAGATTCTGCCGTCGCGGCTCGCCGCGCACGAAGCGGACACACTGACGCGCGCCGGCCGGCTGGCCAACCTGCTGGTCGGCCAGCGGGACGGCCCGTTCCACAACGAAATCAAGCTCAGCGACGACGGGCTGCGCGCGGCCGTCGTCGAGCCGAACCGGCGCCCGGCGGGCATGAAGATCTGGTGGCTCGCCCGCTGGGCCTACGGCATCGACCTGTTCCATGCGTGGATCGATGCGGCATGGGGGGTTGCGCCGCCCCCCACGCTGCCGCCGCCCGGGCGTTTCGCTGCCGCCGTGATGCTCGGCGTGGCCGAGGACCAGTCGTTTTCGTCGCAGGACGTGCGCATCGACGCGTCGCCGCTCGACGATGCGATCGCCGATACGGCCCGCATGCTCGGCTTGAGCGACGGCGCACTGCAAGCGCGCAGCTTCGAGTGGCTGTCGACGGAGCGGCGCTTCGTGCATGCGATCGCGCGCGATAACGCCGACTTCGTCGCGCTCGCCTGCATCACGCTGGAAACCGGCGACGCCGACATCCGCGATGTGGTGGCCACCCTGCGCGCGAACTGGCCGGCGGCACTCTGCGCCGCCTGCGAAACACGCGCGGCGGCATGACACCGCCGCCATTCGTTCTGTCTGGAGACCTGGGATGAAGATTCTCGTACTGCACCGCGTGCCGTATCCGCGCATCGACTACGCGCGCGGTATCGATCACGATCGGCACGACGTGACGTACTTCGGCAAGCGCGACATTCTGGACACGATTCCGGCGCAGCTGCGCTGCACCCGTGTCGAACGGGCCGGCCTCGCTTCTGCATTCGACGAAGCCAGCGCATGGCTCGATGCGCATCCGCACCGCTTCGACGTCGTGATTTCCCTGTCGGAGTATGAATTGCTCGACGCGGCGAAGCTGCGCGCCCGGCTCGGCATCGGCGGCAAATCGGTCGAACAGGTGATGCTGGTGCGCGACAAGGTCAGGATGAAGCAGGCCGTGCACGACGCCGGCGTGCGTGTGCCGCGCTTCATGCCGCTGCGCGACTGGATCGACGCGCACGGACACACGCCGTGGCACGGCGCAACCGTGCTGAAACCGCACAGCGGCGCATCGAGTGCGGATGTCGTCGTGTTCGACACGCCCGCCGCGCTATCCGACGCGCTGGCGGCCGGCCGCACCGGCGTCGCCGCGCTCGATTCAGGCGCGCCGCGTATCGACGACTTCGAACTCGAGGAATTCGTCGATGGCCCGATCCTGCATTTCGACGGCATCGTTGCCGACGGCGAGATCCGTGCGATCACGGCGAGCCGCTATGTCGGCACCTGCCTGGCCTATGCCGCCGGCCGCCCGCTCGGCTCGTTCCATTTCACGCTGAGCGACGCCGCCCGCCGATGGGTCGAGCGCACGCTGGCCGCCGTGTGCATCGACGGCGGCGCCTTCCATCTCGAAGCGATCGAGCACGCGGGCGAACTGGTGTTCCTCGAGGTCGGCAATCGGGTCGGCGGCGCCGACGTGGTCGCGACCTTCGAGCTCGCCACCGGCATTCACCTGCCTTCGACCGAGCTGAGCCTCCTGCTCGGCGAACCGATCCGGATTCCGGCACGCGCCGCGTTCACGCAGCAGCTCTGGCACGGCTGGTTCGTGTTTCCGGGGCATCACCTGCGAGGCGGGCGGTATCACGGGTTCAGCGGCACCGAGCCGTTCCGCGGCAGTGCCGCGGTGCTCGCATGGAACGAACTCGAAATCGGTCGCGCGTTCGCGTCGAACGTCACGTATTCGGCGCACGAAGCGCCGCTCGCCGGCATCATCGGCACGCCAAGCCCCGACGAGACGCGTCAATGGATCGAGCGGCTATTCGCGCTGGCGTCGCTGAGCGTTCATGTTCCGACGGCGTCTTGACCCTCACTTTTTCAACGGGAGCCGAGCATGGCACATGTCGTCACCGAAAACTGCATCCAGTGCCGCTACACCGATTGCGTCGAGGTGTGCCCTGTCGATTGCTTTCACGAAGGCTCGAACTTTCTCGTCATCGACCCGGATGAGTGCATCGACTGCGGGGTATGCCGCGGCGAGTGCCCCGTCGACGCGATCTTCCCCGCCGACGAGGTGCCGGCCGGCCAGCAAGCGTTCGTCGCACTCAACGCCACGCTGTCGAAAACCTGGCCAAGCATCACGCGCAGCCAGCTGCCGACGGCGGACGCGGCGCGCTGGGCGAACGTCAATGACAAGCTCGCGCTGTTGAAGGCATAGCGGCGGGAGCGGCAACACACCGGCATCGCGGCGGGAGCCGGTCTTGATAATCCCGCTTCGCCATCCATCATTCACGGAGGTTTGTATGGCGCTCAATCCGCTGCAGCAGTTCTTCTCGAAGGTCGGTGCCCGCGACGTGCAGGGCGCGCTCGCCGTTATCGACGACGCGACGGTATTCGAGCCGCAGGGTCCGGCGTATCTGCCGATCTACGGACGATTCGTCGGCAAGGCCGGCGTGGAACGACTGCTCGGCACGCTCGCCGAGCAGTTCGAGACCGAGACGTTCGAGATCAGGAAATGGGCCGAAGCCGACGATTACGTGTTCGCGTACGGCTTCATGCAGCACCGCGTGCGCAAGACGGGCCGGATCTTCAAGAGCGAGTTCGCGGTCGTCGCGCAGATCGAAGGCAACGTGATCCGTCATTACCGGATCTTCGAGGACACGGCCGCCGCCGTGGAAGCGTTCGCCTGATCGCGCGGCACGATGCGCGGGCGGCCCGGCGCGGATGACGCACCGGGCCGCCTGCGTGTTTCAGCGCATCTGCGTGAGCCAGCCGCCGTAGTCGGCGTCGCTGCGCCGCTGTTTGACGTGCTGCCCGCGCTCGGCCACGTCGCGGGTTTCGCTCGGCGCATGGCCGAACGCCTGCTTGAATGCGCGGCTCAGCTGCGTATTGCTGTTGAAACCGTAGCGATAGGCCAGGTCGCCGATCCGGTGGCGCGTGCTGCCGGGCGACATGAGCGCGCGATGGACCGCGAGCAGGCGGCGCTTGCGGATGTAGTTCGCGACGCCGCCATCCTGTTCGAACAACCGGTAGAGGCTCGAGCGCGAAATGCCGATATCCTTGCAGATCCGCTCCGGAGACAGATCCGGCGACTCCAGGTTCTGCCGGATGTACTCCTTGATCTTCACGTACAGGGTCGCCAGGAGTTCGTTTCGCGCATTCGCGGCGTCCGCCCCGAACGGGTTCAGCATCGCTTTCACCAGGCTCAGCGTCGCCTCTTCGGCGTGCAGCGCTTCGGACTGCGACAGCGTGCCGATCCGCTCGATCAGGATTCTCAGATAATCCTCGAGCAGCTGGCTCATGTTCCCGCTGAAGATCGTGCCGTGAATGTTCGACGGCAGGTTGGGCAGCGCATCGCGCGCAACCAGCAAGGTGATTGCGTCGCCGGCCTGGATTTCACGGTGATAGGGGCGAGCCTGGTCGACGACGAGGACTTCGCCCGGCCGTACCGACACCGCGCGCCCGTCGATTTCACCGTGCACCGCGCCCGCATGCCGGAAGTTGAATGAATAGTTGTCCAGCCCGTCCCGCCGGATGAAGGGCGTCGAACGGTTCAGCGCATACATGAGCGGCATGCTCGCGCCGTCCGGCTGGCGATAAACCCATTTGCCCATCGAGATGTTGCCGAGCGTATATCCAGTGAACTGGTAGTCGATGGCCGGATCGATCGGCGCGATCGGCGTGAATTCCGACACCGAATACTGCGCCCGCCATGCTTCGAGACGTTCGGCAGCCGGATAATCCTGCAGGGAAAACCAATAGGGCGAACGTATCTCGGTACTCATGCGCGATCCTCGGCTCTTTATTTGAATGCCTCAGATCATAATGTTTATTTCTTTCAGAAAGTTTGACAATACAGAAAATAAACATGATTTCTGAAGATGTAATTCTTATATCCATATAATTCATCTTCATCACCTGCCTATATGGGGACAGCATTTTCTGCAAAATCCCGTCCAGGAGCCCGGATTATTCACGAGAATCGCCAAATAAACACAAAGTTAATCGAACGGATATGTCCCAATTAATAATATGCCTGTCTGATGTGGCGGTTTTTTCAAGAATCCCGGTCATACCCCTGCACGGCGCACCGCGGCGTCGCGGCGCCCGGGCCGCCGCAGCCCGAGATGATCGCGCAGCGTGCGGCCGGCATAGTCGCTGCGAAACCGCCCGCGACGGCGCAGCTCGGGCAGCACGAGCGCGATGAAATCGTCGAGCCCGCCGGGCAGCGTCGGCGCCATCACGTTGTAGCCGTCCGCGCCGTAGTGCACGAAGCGCGCCTCGAGCTGGTCGACGATCTGCTCCGGCGTGCCGACCAGCTGCCAATGGCCGCGCGCGCCCGCGATGCGCAGGTAGAGCTCGCGAATCGTCAGGTTCTCGCGGCGCGCAAGCTCGAGCGTCAGCATCTGCCGGCTCTTGCTGGCATTGGTTTCCGGCAGCGGCGGAATCGGGCCGTCGAGCGGATATGCGGACAGGTCGAACCCGCCCGTGAGGCCCGACACGAGCGCGAGCCCGACCGTCGGGTCGATCAGCGACTGCAGCGCGTCGAATTTCTCTTTCGCTTCGCTTTCGGTGCGGCCCACGACCGGGAACACGCCCGGCATGATCTTCAGCGTGTCGGGGTCGCGGCCCAATGCGGCGAGCTGGCCCTTCACGTCCGCATAGAACGCGACGGCGTCGTCGAGCGTCTGCTGCGCGGTGAAGATGACCTCGGCCGTGCGCGCGGCCAGCCGCGTGCCGGCCGGCGACGCACCGGCCTGCACGACGACCGGATGCCCCTGCGGCGGCCGTGCGACGTTCAGCGGCCCGCGCACCTGGAAGAAGCGGCCGCGATGGTCGAGCACATGGCGTTTCGCCGGATCGAAGAAGCGGCCCGCTGCGCGATCGCGCACGAATGCGTCGTCGTCCCAGCTGTCCCACAGGCCGCGCACGACGTCGGCGAATTCCTCCGCGCGCGCATAGCGCTCGGCGTGATCGAAATGCGCGTCGCGATTGAAGTTGCGCGCTTCGTGCTCGCTCGACGACGTGACGAGGTTCCAGCCCGCGCGGCCGCCGCTGATATGGTCCAGCGACGCGAACTTGCGCGCGATGTGGAACGGCTCGTTGAAACTCGTCGACGCGGTGCCGACGAGGCCGATCCGCTCGGTCACGGCCGCGAGGGCCGACAGCAGCGTCAGCGGCTCGAACTGCGCGACGTAGCTGTGCGCGGTGCGGCTCAGGAATTCGACGTCGTCGCCGCGCGTGCCGACGCCGTCCGCGAGGAACACGAGGTCGAACTTCGCCGCCTCGGCCGCCTGCGCGAGCCGCGCGTAGTGGCGAAAATCGACGCCCGCGTCGGCCTGCGAGCCGGGATGGCGCCACGCGGCGATGTGATGGCCGGTGGGATACAGGAATGCGCCGAGGTGCAGGTGGCCGGTGCGGTGGGTCATCGGGATGATTCCGGAAAGGAGGCCGCGCGCGCGGCCGGATCAGAACACGCGCCCTTCGGTCAGGTGCGTCGTCACGCCGTTCAGCGCGTAGTCGCCGATCACGCGCGCCTTGTGCAGCAGCGGGTTGTGGCTGAAGATCGTGCGCAGGTTGCGCCAGTGCCGGTCGAGGTTGTGGGTGCGCGCCGTCGCCGACGCGCCGCCGACTTCGAACAGCCGCTCGGCCGCATGCAGCGCGAGCTTGCCGACGACGAGCTGCGTGCGCGCGGTCGCGAGCGCGCTGTCGAGCACGAGCGCATGGGCCTCGGCATCGCCGGCTTCGATCGCATCCGCGGAACGGTCGAGCGCCCGCGCGTTGTCGCGCACGAGCGCGTCGATCGCGTGACCGTGCGCGGACAGCTCGCCGACGATCTGCTGGATGAAATGATCGTCGCGCGCGGTCGGCGCCGGGCTGTGCAGCACCGGGCGCCCGTGCTCGAGCACATAGCGGCGCGCGTCGGCGATCACGTTGCGCACGATTCCCGCCGCCGTCGCGACGAGATGAAGCTGCCGCAGCGCGCCGCAATGGCGGCCGACGAGCGACGAGCCGTCGCGCGCGGCGACTTCGTCCGCGAACACCTGCACGTCGTCGAGCAGCAGGCTGCCGCTCGCGGTCATGCGCTGCCCCATCCCGTCCCAGTCGTCGAGCACCTGCACGCCATCGCGCGCGACCGGAATGATCACGGCCAGTGCGTCGCCCTGCTCGTTCTCCACGTTGATGCGCGCGAAATCGGCAAACGCGGTGCCCGTCGAATAGTATTTGCGGCCCGTCACGCGATGGTGGTCGCCGTCCCGGCGCAGCACGGTCGTGTTCTCGCCCGGCCGCGACGTGCCGCGCTCGGTCGACGCGCCGCCGAAGATCGCGCCGGCCAGCGCGCGTTCGAGCTGCACGTCGTTGAACGGCGTGCGCGGCGACAGGCGCAGCGTCTCGGTCATGTCGTAGTGGATGCGCAGCGCGTGCGCGAGATTCGAGTCGGCGGCGGCCAGCGTCGCGATCGTGTCGAACAGATCGATCAGCGTGCCGCCAAGGCCGCCCCGCGCCGCCGGAATGCGCAGCACGCCCAGCGCCGAGCGCCGGAAGATCGCGAAACCCTCGAACGGCAGTTCGCGGCGCGCCTCGCGTTGCGCGGCATCCTGCCCGATCGCATTCGCGAGATCGGGTAGCGCGGCAAGCGCGTCGCGCAATGCATCGCGCGTGCCGAGCACATCACGGGTATTCATTCAGCGGTTCCTTGTGCTCGAACGCGCGCCGCAGCGCCGGCAGTTCGAGGTTCGCGCGAAAATCCCCGCCCGGATAATCGGTATCGACCAGGCCGCGACGGCGCAGCTCGGGCAGCAGGCCGTTGAGCAGCAGATCCTCCTGGTCGGGCTGGCCGAGCCCATGCAGCGTCAGCACGTCGACGAGCCCCGCCCGATAGCGCGCTTCGATCGCATCGGCGAGCTGCTCCGGCGTGCCGGCGACGGACCAGTGGCCCGTTTCCTGCGCGCGGATGATCAATTCGCGCAGCGTCAGGCGCTGCCGCGCGTAACCGACGAAGATCGCGACGCGTCCGCGCCGGCGATGCACGCTGTCGATGGCCGGCAGCAGCGATTCCGGCAGCGGCTGGTCGAGCGGCAGGTCGCGCAGGTCGACGCCGCCGCCGAGCATGTCGGCGAGCTTCAACCGGCCTTGTTCGTAATCGATGCGCTCGTGCTTGTCGCGCAGCCGCCGCACGACGTCGGCGTCGGATTCGCCGATCACCGAATGAAACGAATTCATCACGAGCGGCAGCCGGTCGCCGCGGCCGAATGCGGCCGCCTGCCGATGCAGCTCGGCGACGAACGCGCGCGCATCGTCGAGGGTCGGCTGCGACGTGTAGACGACTTCCGCGTATCGCGCGCCGAGCGTCACGCCGCTCGCCGACTGCCCGGCCTGGAACAGCACGGGCCGCCGCTGCGGCGACGGCGGCACGTTCAGCGGCCCCTGCACCTGAAAGTGCGCGCCGCGATAGTCGATCGCGCCGAGCTTGCGCGGGTCGATCGACACGCCGCCGCCCGGCCCGCGCCGCGCCGCGGCCGGATCGTTCGCGTCGAACAGCGCGTTGACGACTTCGACGAATTCGGCCGCCCGCGCGTAGCGCCGTTCCGGATCGGGCAACGCCGCCTCGCCGAAGTTTTCCTCGCCGACCGACGACGTGACCGCGTTCCAGGCGGCCCGGCCGCCGCTCACGTGATCGAGCGTGCCGATCAGCCGCGCGAGGTTGTAAGGGTGGTGATAGGTCGTCGATACCGTCGCGACGAGCCCGATGGCCGAGGTCGCCTGGCTCAGCGCGGCCAGCGCGACGATCGGCTCCTGGCTGCCCGTGGTGCCGGCAAGGCCGGCCGGATCGGCCTGCAGCAGGTCGGCGGTGAACAGGCCGGTGATCTTCTCCGCTTCCGCCTTGCGCGCAAGCGCGGCCGCGCGCCGCACGCCCTGTGCGGCGTCCGGGTCGCCGGGCGCGTAAATCACGCTCGCCGCGCCGACGAGCGTCTTCAGCCGCCTGCGTGCGCGGCTCATGACGCGGCTCCCGTCATCTCGCCAACGCGTGCCGCGCCTCGTCCGCTTCTTTCATTCATCTGCATTCCTCTTGATTCGCTTCGATCGGGAGACGCATGCGCTACGCCGCCACCGCCTCGCCCGTCCGCCACCCCAGACGCGGCGCGATATGCAGCACGAAGTCGGTCAGGATCTGCTCGTACTCGTCGGGCGCGAAATCGTACGGCAGTTCGAGCCGCAGCTCGCCAACCTGCCGGACGACCGGATCCTCGAGCAGACGCTCGGCGATTTCCGCCGCGCTGCCGACCAGGTCTTCCGCATACAAGGTGCGCCGCGCGCCTTGCGGGCCGCGCGTGCGCGCGACGCGTTCGGCGGCAAACGCGCGATACCGCCGGCGGCTGGCCGAATCCGCGCTGTCGGTCGGCACGACCACGCGGCCGAGCGCGATGCGCGGCGCATCCGCGCGTTGCCAGTTCGAACGGAATGCGTCGATGTGGCTGCGCTGGGTCTCGAAGAAGTCGTCCGAGCGCTCGCCCGAGTTCAGATTGCCGAGCAACAGGTTGAAGCCGTTGCGGCCGGCCCATTCGGCCGACCGGAGCGAGCCGCCGCCATACCACAGCCGCTGCGTCAGCCCCGGCGCGTACGGCATCACGCGCGGCCGCTCGCGCCCGGCCGGCGATTCGACGAAGCTCTGTGCGTCGCCGAGCAGTTCGCCCGTCAGGTTCGCGCGCAGCCGTGCGACACGCGCGTGCGAAAAGTCGATCTGCTCCGGCGCGGCGTCGAACAGCCTGTCGCCGAGCAATGCGCCGTGCGGCGGCGCGCCCGCGCTGAGCCCGACGTTCAGGCGGCCGCGCGACAGGATGTCGACGGTCGCCAGATCCTCGGCCAGGCGGAACGGATTCTCGTAACCCATCTGGATCACGGCGGCCCCGAGCCCGATCCGGGTCGTGTGCTGGCTCGCCGCCGCGAGAAACGTGGCCGCCGACGACACGGCCCGCTCGAGATGGCGCTGGCGCACCCACGCGCAGTCGTAGCCGAGCGCCTCGCCGATCCGGAACAGGTCGAGCGTCTGCTCGAGGCCCGGCAACGGATCGTCGGCCGCATAGTTGCCCGACGTCAGAAAGCCGATCTGCGTGATGCGCACGCGTTCGTTCGCCTGCGTCATCGCTGCTTCGGCGGCTCGGACACGAGCGCCACCTTGCCATAGCCCGCATCGCTGATCTCGCCCATCGTCGCGATCACGGTGCCGTACGGCAGCGCCTGATCGCCGCGCAGGAAGATCCGGCGCTCGCGATCGCCGCCCGTCGCGCTCGCGAGCGCGGCGCGCAACTGGCCGGCCGCCACCGCGGACTTGTCGACGAACACCTGGCCCTGACGATCGATGCTGACGGCCAGCGGCGGCTTGTCCTCGTTCAGCGGGCGCGCGTGGCTGGTCGGCAGGTCGACCTTGACGCCCGATGCCATCAGCGGCGCGGCGATCATGAACACGATCAGCAGCACCAGCATCACGTCGACGAGCGGCGTGACGTTGATTTCGCTGACCGGCGCGCCGAACGATGCGCCCGGGCCGCGCGGCCCCGACAGTTTCGCGCCCATGATTACGCTCCGCTCGCGACGACCTGCGCGCCCGCCACCGGCGCGCGCGCGTCGTGCCGGCGCGCGTCGTCGGCGCGCTCGGCCCCGGCTGCATCGCCGCCCGCATCGGGCCGCGCCTCGCCCGCGTCGAGCAGCCGCGACAGCTCGACTTCGACGCGCCCGGTCAGCGCGCCGAGCTGATTCGCATAGCCGCCGAGATCGCCGGACGCGCGGTTGTACGCGACCACCGCCGGAATCGCGGCGACGAGCCCGAGCGCGGTCGCGAACAACGCCTCCGAGATGCCCGGCGCGACGACTGCCAGGCTCGTGTTGTTGGTCGCGGCGATGCCCTGGAACGAATTGATGATCCCCCACACGGTGCCGAACAGGCCGACGAACGGCGCGACCGAACCGACCGTCGCGAGCAGTTGCAGCCCGCGCTGCAGCTTGTCGAGCTCCGCGCCGATCGCGATCTGGCCGATGCGCGCGAGCCGCTCCTTCAGGCTGTCGAACGTCGCGGACGAACGCGCCAGCCCGCGACGCTCGCTGTCGTCCCATTCGCTGCCGAGCGCCGCGTAGATTCGTGCGAACGGGTCCGACGGCTGCGCGCGCAGCGCGTCGGCGAGCGCTCGCAGGCGCTCGGGTTGGTCGAGCGCCACGCTCCAGCGCTGCGCGCGGGCACGTAGTTCGCGAAAGCGGATCAGCTTGTCCGCGATCACGGCCCACGTCAGCAGCGACGCGAGTGCGAGCACGATCATGATCGCCTTGACGATCGCGTCGGCCTGCAGGAAGAGATCCCACGGTGAAAGATGCTGGGCGAGTTGTGCTGTCGTCATGGTGCTGGATTCCTTTCTGGTCTGGTCAGTCGGCGGCCGTCACTCTGACTGGTAGACGATCGCGCCTTTCAATACATAGGACGAGCCGCCGAGATCCGGCAGTTTCGGGAACGGCGCGGCCGCGCGGATCGCATCGAGCGCCGCGGCGTCGAGCGTGTCTTCGCCCGACGTCTGGATATCGCAGCGCACCAGCGTGCCGTCCGGCGCGAGCACCAGCCGGTAGCCGACGCGCCCGTCGAGATGCTTCAGGCGCGCGAGGCGCGGATAGCGGTCGATCGCGCTGCGGTTGATGCGCTCGAACACCTGCCGCACGTAATCGCTCGGGATGCCCTCCTGGCCGATCACGCGAGCGGGCGCGGGCGTGCTCGGTGCGGCAGGCCGGGCGGGTGCGTCGGCCTGCGCCGCTGGCGCCGCGGACGGTGCGGGCTCGGCCGAAGGCGCCGCCGGCGCGGGTTGAACCGGCCGGGGCGCAGCCTCGGACGGCGCAGCCGCGCGTGGTGCCGGTGCGCGCGGCGCGTGCGTCTGGGGTAGCGCGGCCACGGTCCGTCGCGGCGGCGGCGGCGCCGGTTGCGCTTTCGGCTGCGGCGGCTGGGGCTGTGCCGGCGCCGCCTGCGTCAGCACGAGCTCGATCGTCCGCTCGGGCGGCGGCTTGTCCGGCGCGTGCGTCGACCACGCGAACAGCGCCGCCAGCGCAAGCGCATGAAGCGCAACCGACGCCGCCGGCCCGCGCGCGTCGCGCCAGTGCGCCGCCATACCGGCCGGGCGCGCCGGTGCGGCCGGCAGCGCGAACTCGAACAACGCGGACTCAACTGTACTCATCAGCTACTCCTTGCCGTCGCGGCACGGCCATGCCGACGCATGCCATTCATCGATCATAATTTCGCCCTCCATCGAACCGAACCACCAAATTCTGCTAAGCAAATCGCCGCCGTCCGGCGGCACGCTTTACAACAGGTAGCGCGCACGGAGGTAGTAGAACCCGCCGCTCACGCCGATCTGCGACGAATAGGTGTCGTACTGGTTGCCGAGCAACTGGTTCTCCGCCGGCAGCTTGCTCGGATACACGTTGAACAGGTTGTTCGCCCCGATCGCCAGCTCGAACTTGCGCGTGACCGCATAGCGCACCTCCACGTCGGTAATGAATTTCGGCGTGTTCGAGAAGTGCGCGAACCGCGTGGTCGAGAACGCGTTCGGGCCGCTCCAGTAGCTCTCTTCGCCGGAGGTCGACCCGAAACGCGTCTCGTGCAGCGTCACGGCCCATTTGTCGAGACGCCAGGTGCCGCCGACGATGATCTTGTTCTTCGGCGTCGAGGCGACCAGATAGCCGATCTGCTGCGCGTCGAGCAGCGTGTTGCCGTTCGCGTCGCTGCCGACGCGCGTCGCGCTCGTCGTATTGAAGTTCACGCCGAGATCCCAGTCGACCGTGCCCCACGACGCGAAATCGCTGTGATAGGTCGCGACGATATCCAGCCCGCGCGTGCGCGTGTTCGCGCCGTTCGTGAAGTAGTTCGCGGTGACGGCCGACAGGCCGGACGGCAGCGTGACACCGGCCCGCGTCAGCGCGTCGATCGCCGTCTGGCCGCTGTAGGTGCCGCCCTGCACGATGCGGTCGCGGATGTCGATCTGGTACGCGTCGATCGTCACGTTCAGCTTCGGCAGCGGATTGAGCACGAGGCCGACGTCGAAATTGGTCGATTTTTCCGGCTTCAGCGGCACCGCGCCGAGGCTGCGCGCGGCGGCCGAGTTCGCGGCCAGCAGCCCATTCGCGGAGAACGGCGAGATGTTCAGGTTCGTGAAGTTCTGCTCGGCGAGCGACGGCGCGCGGAACCCGGTGCCGACGCTGCCGCGCACGGCGATCGCCGGCGTGATGTCGTAGCGCGTCGACAGCTTGCCGTTCGCGGTGCTGCCCACGTCGTTGTAGTGTTCGAAGCGCCCCGCGAGGTCGACCTGCCAGTTCGGCGCGAGCTTCGTCGCGAGATCGGCGTAGGCGCCGAGCACCTCGCGCGAGGCCGACAGCGCGCTGATCGACGACAGGCCGGGCAGCGCCTGCGTGCCGCCGCCGTACGTCGACGCCGCGTCGCCCGCGCCGACCGAATAGCTTTCGTGACGATGCTCGACGCCGACCGACACGTTCAGCGGCGCGGGCAGCAACGGCAGCCGGAACGCGCGCGACAGGTCGAGGTTGTTGGTCCACTGCGTATTCTGGAAATTCGACAGGTGAAAGCGCGTGGGCGTCGCGCCCGTATCGGCGAACAGGCTCGTGTTCGCCGAGTTGACCATGCCGATGTTGACGTTGTCGCTGCCGTACGTCGTGCTGAGATCCCACGCCCAGCCGAACAGGCGGTCGCCCTTCACGCCCGCGGTGATCGAATAGTCGTTCTCGCTGATGGTCTCCTGCGGCGTGAAGCCGTTCGGATAGATCTTCGGCAGCACGGACGGCAGGCGGAAGTTCTGGTAGCTGCTGCCGTCGCGATGCGCATACGTGCCGAACCCGTAGAGCTGCACGCCGCCGTCGAGCAGGTAGCCCGCGTTGAATGCGACCGCCTCGCGCGTGCTCGCGGGCGAACCGAGGATCAGGTTGTCGTCGCGGCCCGTGCGCGGATCGGCGCCGGTGCGCACCGTATGGTTCTGCCGGTTGTATTCCGCGCTCAGGTCGAGAAAGCCCGCATCGCCGAGACGCAGCCCGATATTCGCCGCGTTGTTCTGCGCGAGGCCGTCGCCGCGATAGGTCTGCCCGGTCGTGTTCGACAGCTCGCCGCCCTTGTAGTCGGACTTGAGGATGATGTTGATCACGCCCGCGATCGCGTCCGAGCCGTATTGCGCCGACGCGCCGTCGCGCAGGATCTCGATGCGCTCGACCGCGCCCACCGGGATCAGGTCGACGTCGACGCCCGTCGAGCCCTGCTGCGGCCCCTTGTCGAGCGAGATGTTCGCGGTCGAGTGCCGGCGCTTGCCGTTCACGAGCACGAGCACGTGATCGGGGCTCAGCCCGCGCAGCGTCAGCGCGCTCGTCAGGTTGGCGGCGTCGCCGCCCAGCGCCTGGCGCGCGACCGACGGCGACAGCTGCACGAGCGCATCGCGCAGGTTGGTCTGCCCCGTGCTGCGCAGCGCTTCGCCGCCGATCACGTCCACCGGGTTCGCGCTGTCGCCGGCCTTCTTCGCGGTCTCGCGCGTGCCCGTCGTCACGACGACGTCCTGCACGCTGCCGGCGACCCACGCACCGTTCGCGGCGCCTGCGTCGGCACCGCGGCCGCTCGCCGCCGGCGTGCTCTGTGCCCACGCCGCACCGCCCGACGCGAGCCATCCCGCGGCGAGCGCCAGCGCATGGGCACGGCTGCCGCGCCACCCCTTCGCGCTTGTCCTGTCATTCCCGATCGATCGCAATTGCATCCCCTTTCGAGCGCGTCGCGCCCACCCCTGCCGTTTGTCGTGTTTTCCCGCGTGCTCGATTCCCGGCACGCCGATACGATGATCGCGTGCCGCATCGTCATTGTTGAAATAAGGAATACACATTTGTTTTTGCCTGCCGGGCGTGAAAGGAAATCGCGCATGCGATTCGAACCCGTTCATTCATCGGCGCTCAAGCGGATTGAGCCGGATGCACGGCGCGGTCGAGCAGCGCAAGCAACGCGGCGTTCACGGCGTCGGGCCGTTCGAGCATCAGTTGATGGCCGCACGCGGGCAGCACGTCGAACGTCGCATCCGGCAGCGCATCGGCCAGCGCGCGCCCGCCGGCCGGCGGCGTGAGGCCGTCCGAGTCGCCCGCCAGCACGGCGATCGGCAGCGCCAGCGCGGCCAGCCGCGCAGCATCGGGCCATGGCGCATCGCGCACCACGGCCTGGAACGTCGCCATCCGGTTGCGGCGCGCGATGCGCGATTCGTAAGCGACGAGCGCCGGATCGGCCTGCGGATGCCACGCGAGCCGCCGGAAGCGCCGCGCGAACACGGGCTTGATCCATTCGAGCAGCCAGCCCGGCAGCGCCGGCGGACGTGTCACGGGGCGCGCGAGCTGCGTACCGAGCAGCAGCGACCCGCTCGCTTCGTGCAGCCGCCCGAGCGCCGCGAGCCGATCCAGCAGCGCGAGCGTGCTGCCCGTGCCGAGCGAATGGGCGACCAGCACGTTGTGCGTGCCCCGGTAGCGGTCGAACAGCGCGAGGTAGTCGCGCAGCGTTTCGTCGCCGTGATAGGCGCCGCTCTGCGCATGCGGGCGCGGACTGTCGCCGTGGCCCAGGAAATCCCATGCGACGAGCCCGTAGCCTGCATCGGCGAGCGTCCGCCACTGCGCGCGCCACTGGTTCTTGTTGCCGCCGCCGCCGTGCGCGAAGAACACGACGGTGCCCGCGTGCGGCGAGCCCGGCGGCGCCGCGCGCTGCGCGACGCTCAGCGTGCGCCCCGCGCGCACCTCGACCGGCACGCCGGCCACGACGTTCGTAACGGATGTCATGGTTGTTCCCCGTTGATTGGACAGGCACGCCGGGTCGCTTCGGCCGCGTCGATCCCGGCCGCGCGCGCCGGCAACACCGGCATCGCGTCGAGCAGCGCACGCGTATACGGATGGCGCGCAGCCCCGAAGATTTGCGCGGTATCGCCCAGCTCGACGATCCGTCCCGCCCGCATCACCGCGATCCGGTCGCAGATCTGCGCGGCCACGCGCAGGTCGTGCGTGACGAACACGATCGCCATCGCGCGGCGCCGCTGCACGGCCGCGAGCAGCGCGAGCACCTGCGCCTGCACCGACACGTCGAGGCCCGACACCATCTCGTCGGCCACGAGGATCGACGGATCGAGCGCCAGCGCACGCGCGAGGCTGATGCGCTGCCGCTGCCCGCCGGAGAATTCGTGCGGATGACGCGCGAGCGCGTCCTGCGGCAGGCCGACCTGCGCGAGCAGCTCGGCCGCGCGCCGATGCGCGGCGGCCCGGCCCACGCCATGCGCGCGCGGGCCGGTCGCGACGATCTGCGCGATCGTCTGCCGTGCGTTCAGCGACGCATGCGGATCCTGGAACACCATCTGGATCTCGCGCCGCAGCGGCCGCAGCGCGCGTTCGGCAACACGCGCGAGATCGTGCTCGCCGCGCAGCACGATGCGGCCGCTGTCGACGCGCGCCAGGCGCACCAGCGCACGCGCGAGCGTCGACTTGCCGGAGCCCGATTCGCCGACGATGCCGAGCGTTTCGCCCGCGTGCAGCGTAAAGCCGACGTCCGCCAGCGCGTCCACGCCGCACCGGCCGCGCGCGGGCAGGAACGGCAGCGGGCGGCGCGCCGCGTAGTGCTTGTGCAGGCCCTGCACGTCGAGCAGCGGCACGCCGCTGCGCACGACCCTGCGCGGCTCGGCGCCGGCGCTTCCGCGCGGCACGGCATCGAGCAGCGCGCGTGTATACGGATGGCGCGGCGCACGCAGCACGTCGGCCGCGCGGCCGCTCTCCACGAGTTCGCCGTCGCGCAGCACCGCGACGCGATCGGCGACCTGCGCGACCACCCCGAAATCGTGCGTGATCAGCAGCACGCCGGTTCGCGTCACACGGGTCGCCTGCGAAATCAGCGCGAGGATTCGCGACTGCGTGGTGACGTCGAGCGCGGTCGTCGGCTCGTCGGCGATCAGCAGCGCGGGTTCGAGCGCGAGCGCCATCGCGATCAGCACGCGTTGCCGCTGGCCGCCGGACAGTGCATCGGGATACGCGTGCCTCAGCCGTTCGGGCTCCGGCAGGCCGACGTCGCGCAGCAGCGCCGTCACGCGCGCGGTGCGCGCCGCGCCCTCGCCGCGGCCGCTCAGCACGCGATGCACGCGCAGCACCTCGTCGACCTGCGCGCCCACCGTCATCAGCGGGTTCAGCGCGGCGAGCGGCTCCTGGAAGATCATCGACACGAGCCGCCCGCGCACGTCGCGCCATTCGGCGTCGCTGCATTGCGCGAGATCCCGGCCGCGCAGCGCGATGCGCCCGCCCGCATGCCGCACGCCGTGCGGCAGCAATCCCGCGATCGACGCCGCGAGCAGCGACTTGCCCGACCCGGACGCGCCGACCATGCACAGCACCTCGCCGGGCGCGATCGTCAGCGACACGTCGCGCACCGCGTCGCGGCGCTCCGCGCCGGGCGGCAGCGCGAGCGTCAGGCGTTCGATCGACAGCAGCGGCGCATCGCTCATCGCACGCGCTCCGCACGCGTTCGCGCGATGGCCGACGCATGACGCAGGCCTTCGCCGACGCGATTGACCGCGAGCGCGGTCGCGACGATCGCGAAACCCGGCCAGATGCTCAGCCACCACGCGTCGCGCATCACGTTGCGCGCCGCGCCGATCATGAAACCCCAGCTCATCTGCGACGGATCGCCGAGCCCGAGGAACGACAGCGCCGACTCGGTCAGGATCGCGGTCGCGACCATCAGCGCGGCCAGCACCGCGAGCGGCGGCCACACGTGCGGCAGGATCTGGCGCCACACGAGCGCGGCCGGCGATTCTCCGGCCAGCCGCGCGGCCAGCACGAACTCCCGGCGCGCGAGCCCGATGAATTCGCCGCGCACGAGCCGCGCGATCGCCGGCCACGACGCGGCGGCGATGGCCACGACCGTCGATTCGAGCGACGCGCCGAGCACGGCCGCGATCGTGACCGCGACCGCGAACTGCGGAATCGTCTGGAACAGCGCGGTCACGCCCATCAGCGCCCGGTCGATCCAGCCGCCGCACCAGCCGGCCAGCGCGCCGATCGACGCGCCGAGCGAGAAGGTCGCGAGCGTCGCCGCCAGCCCGACGAACAGCGATACGCGCGCGCCCCACAGGAGCCCCACCAGCACGTCGCGTCCGAGCATGTCGGTGCCGAGCGGATGGCCGGCGTGCAGCAGCGGCCGCAGCATCGGCTCGCCGGCCATGCGCCACGGCGACGGCAGCCACAGCGGCGCACTCAGCGCGACGAGCGCGGCGACGCCAAGAAACAGCGTGCCGGCCAGCGCGCCCGGCGCACGGAAGAAACGGCGCAGGAAGCGGCCCGTCATCGCGCCTCCCGCACGCCGGCGCGCGGATCGACGAGCCCGTACAGCGCGTCCGTCAGCGCGTTGAACACGACCACCAGCGCCGCGACGACGGCCAGCAGCCCGAGCAGCACCGGATAGTCGCGCTGCAGCAGCGCGTCGTACATCAGCCCGCCGAGCCCCGGCCACGCGAACACGATCTCGGTGACGAGCGCGCCGCCCGCGAGCTGCCCGAGCTGGAGCCCGCCGAGCGTGACGACCGGCAGCAGCGCGTTGCGCAGCACGTGGCGAATCATCACGCGCGGCTCGGCCGCGCCCTTCGCGCGCGCGGTCCGCACGAAGTCGCGCTCGATCACCTCCAGCATCGCGGCGCGCGTGAGCTGCACGTAGATCGCGCCGTAGACGAGCCCGAGCGTCGTGGCCGGCAGGATCAGATGCGCGGCCACGTCGAGTGCGTGCCGCCACCCCGCATAGCCGGCGCCGACGCTCTCCATGCCGAACGACGGCAGCCAGCCGAGCACGACCGAGAACGCGATCACGCTCATCAGCGACAGCCAGAACAGCGGCGTCGCGTAGACGATCACCGCCAGCGCGCCGATCGTGCGCGCCACGCCGCGCGCCCATGCGCCGCCGCGCGACTCGCCCCAGGCGGCCACCGCGCCCGCCGTCACGCCGGTGACGACCGACACCGCGAACGCGGCCGCCATCAGCAGCAGCGTCGCGGGCAGGCGCTCGGCGACGAGCTGCAGCACCGGCAGCTGGTTGCGGTACGAGAAACCGAAATCGGCGTGCGCGAGATCGCGCAGATACCGCGCGAACTGCTCGACGAGCGGCCGGCCGAGCCCGAGCTGCGCGCGCAGCCGCTCGACATAGGCGGCGTCGCCCGCGCCCGCGTCGCCGGCGAGCATGAGCGCGGGATCGCCGGGCGCGAGCCGGACCAGGAAGAAGTTCACGACCAGCACGCCGAGCACGACCGCAAAGCCCCGGAATACCGTCGACGTCAAGCGCAGCGCGGCGTTCATCGCGTCATCCGATCCAGGTGTCCTCGAGGCTGTCGTTCACGCTGGTGGCCGTGCGCAGCAGGTTGTGGACATTGCGCCGATAGACCGTCGGGTTGACCATCTCGAAGATGTTCGCGATCGCCGCGTCGTTCGCGAGCGTGGCCTGGATCTGCGCATAGTGCGCGCGGCGCGCGGCCGGGTCGGTCGCCTGCGCGGCCGCGTCCCACAGCGCATCGGCCTTCGGGTTGCGATAGCCCTCGACGTTGCCGAACGGCGAGCCCTTCGAGATGCCGTCGATCCGGTACAGCGGCGCGACGCCGAAATCGGGGTCCGCGTTCTGGAACAGGAAGTTGTAGCTCAGGTCGAAATCCCAGTTCGCGACGCGCGCATACCAGCCGGCCGCGTCGGTCGTCTGCACGCGCAGCCGGAAGCCGGCCTGGCCGAGCGCCTGCTGCGTGTATTCCGCGACGCGTTCCCACGCGCCGCCCTTCTCGCCGTTGAGCAGCACGAGCGGAAACCGGCCGACGTCGACGCCCGACTGGCGGATCAGCGCACGCGCCCGTTGCGGGTCGTACGCGAAGCGCGGCACGTTCGGATCGTAGAACGGCGACGACGACACGAACGGCCCGTTCGCGACTTTCCCGTAGCCGAAGAAAATCCGGTCGACGATGAACTGGCGATCGAGCGCATGCAGCACCGCCTGCCGCACGAGCACGTTGTCGAACGGCGGCTTGCGCTGGTTCAGCTCGAGAAAGGCCATCCCCGTGAACAGCTCCCAGCCCTGCGTCGTGAGCGCGACGTCCGGCAGCTTCGCGAGCCGCGCGAGGTCCGCATAGTCGGCGTCGCCCGCGCGCAGCGCGTGGATCTGCCCGCGTTCGAACGCGATCGCGCGCGCCGCCGCGTCGGGCACGACGTTGAACACGATCCCGTCGAGATACGGCAGCCCCTTCTTCCAGTAATCCGGATTGCGCGCGAGGCGGATCGCCGCGCCGCGCTTCCATTCGCGGAACACGAACGGGCCGGTGCCGACCGGATGCTGGTTCGCCGGGTTGCTGCGCGGGTCCTTGCCCTGGTACAGATGAGCCGGCAGGATCGGCAGCAAGCCGCTGCCGAGCAGGCTGACGAGCCCCGCGTACGGCTTCTTCAGGCGGATCGTCACCTGCAGCGGGCCGCTCGCGTCGATCGACGCGACGTACTTGTCGAACGTCACCTTCGTGCGCGGCAGCGCCTGCGGCGCGATTTCCTTCAGCGTGACGACCACGTCCTGCGCGCCGAACGGCTGCCCGTCGTGCCAGCGCACACCCGGCTGCAGGTCGAACGTGTAGGTCAGCCCGTCGGCCGACGCGCGCCAGCTGCGCGCGAGCACCGGCACCGGCTTGAGTTGCGGGTCGAACACGAGCAAGCCCTGGAAGATCTTGCCGCCGACGTATTGCGACGCGACGTGCGGCGTCAGCGCGTTGACCAGCGACGGCGGTTCGGGCTGCGCGAACAGCGACAGCGTGCCGCCGCGCACCGGCGCCGCGGCAGGATCCGCCGCGAACGCGCGGGCGGCGCCGCCGAGCCCGGCCGCGGCCCATGCGGACGCGAGCAGATAACGGCGCCGCGCGGGATCCCGCGGCGCGAACGGCGACGGATTCGAGAGCGTGTCGTTCATCACAGGTAGCCGTGGCGCGGCGGGTTGACCTGGTTGAGCAGGTAGTTGCCGATCGCGTGGTATTTCCAGCGCACCGGGTCGTGCAGCGTGTGGGTGCGCGCGTTGCGCCAGTGGCGGTCGAGGTTGTACTCGCTCAGCACCGAGCGCGTGCCCGACAGCTCGAACAGCTTGTTGGTCGCGAGGATCGCGAGCTCGGTGCTCAGCACTTTCGCGGCCGCGACCTGCACCGACGCCTGCGCGACCTGCGCGTCGTCGAGTTCGGCCGGCAGCGCGCCGAGCGCCGCGGCCGCGCGGTCGAGCAGCGCTTCCGTCGCGAGCAGGCGGATCTGCACGTCCGCGACGTCGCGGATCACGTACGGATCGTCGGACGCGCGCGCGATGCCGCTGTCGGCCCACGGCCGGCTGCGCGTGCGCACGAAGTCGATCGTGTCGGCCAGCGCCGCGCGCGCGATGCCGACGTCGATGTTCGCGTGCAGGTACTGCGACACGGGGCCCGCGAGCGTCGGCCGCTCGAACGCGGCCTGGATCGATACCACGTCCTGCGCGTCGACCTCGACGCCCGACAGCGTCAGCGTGCCGCTCGCCGTCGTGCGCTGCCCGAAGCCGCTCCAGTCGTCGGTGATCTCGAGCCCCTGCCGGTCGCGCTCGACGAGCGCCTGCACGTAGCGGCCGTCGTCGTCGAGCGCGAGCACCGCGATCCAGTCGGCGAACAACGCGCCCGTCGAATAGAACTTCTGGCCGTCGAGCACGAGCCGCCCGCCGCGCCGCGTGAGCCGCGTCGCGATCTCCAGCGCGTTCTTCGTGCCGCGCTCGGACGCCGCATGGCCGATCCGCGCGCCGTCGAGCGCGAGGCCGAAGAACTTGCGGCGCTGCGCGTCGTCGCCCGTCAGCCGGATCACGTCGAGCGCGTGGAAATGGTTCTTCGGCAACTGGCCGATCGACGGGTCCGCCTGCGCGATGGTGCGCACGACTTCGCCGAGCGTCGCCAGCGACACGTCCGCGCCGTCGAACGCGCGCGGCACGGTGATCCCCCACAGGCCGCTGCCCGAGAACAGGTCGAGCTCCGCGAACGGCAGCCGCCGCTCGCGATCGCGCAGCGCCGCGTCGCGCGACAGCTCGTCGGCGAGACGGCGCGCGGTTTCGAGCGCATGCGCGTCGTCGGCGATGCGGCTCGCGGGCGGGCGGGAAGAAAGCGGGAGCGACGCGCGGGCCGGCGTGTCGGCGGACGTGAAAGCGTTCATGGAAATCCTCGAGGTCGGAGCATGGCCTCCGTCCAGAGCAAGCACCGTGCCATTGCCGTCCTGTCGGCCTGCGCGGCCACGACGCCACGCGCGGCGCGCTGGATTTCCAGCGAGATGGCGCAAATGCAGCACGCCGTGCGCGGCGCGGCGGCACTGCTGCATTTCCAGCAAAACGACCGGAATGCGCGCCCGTCCGCTCGGGCGGGCGGCCGGCCCTTTCGTCGACAACCCCATACGCGGCGCGTCCGTGCGCGCATTGGCACGCCTGTTGCAATCCGCCTGTCCACGCGCCGCCGATTCGCGGCGCCATCGGCCGGAAGCGCGACGCCGCGCCGAACCACACGCACAACACGCACAACACGCGCAACGACTTGGGGATCTACGGATGAATTACACGATGTTGAGCGCCTCCCTCGGCGCGTCGGCGCTGCTGGCCGCCGCGCCGGGGCTGCATGCGCAGGCGCAGCCGGCGCAGACGGTGAAACCGGTTGCCGCGCCGGCGGCGGCCGCGTCACCGTCGAGCACGACGCAGGCGAAGGCGGCCGCGCCGGTCGCGGAAGCGCAGCTCAAGGACGTCGTCGTCACCGCCGAGCGGCGGCTGCAATCGGCGCAGCGCGTCGGCACGTCGGTGTCGGTCATCTCGGGCGACGAGCTGAAGACGCTGAACGTCGAGACCGTCAACGACCTGCAGCACGCGACGCCGAGCGTCGAAGTCGAGCCCGCGTTCGGCGGCGGCCAGCCGCAGTTCCGGATTCGCGGCGTCGGCTTCACCGACTACACGTCGAACAACGCATCGACGGTCGGCGTCAACGTCGACGACATCGCGTATGCGCTGCCGATCCAGACGCAGGGGCAGCTGTTCGACATCGCGCGCGTCGAGGTGCTGCGTGGCCCGCAGGGCACGCTGTACGGCCGCAACACGACGGGCGGCACGGTGAACTTCATCACGAACCAGCCGACCCGCGATTTCGAAGCGGGCGCGAGCGTCGAATACGGCACGCACAACCTGCTGACGACCGAGGGCTACGTGTCCGGGCCGCTGAGCGACCGCGTGCGCGGCCGCTTCGCGTTCACGACGCAGGATTTCGGCGCGTGGCAGAACAATCGCGCGACCAACCAGACGCTCGGCAACCACGACAGCGCCGCCGCGCGCGGGCAGCTCGACTGGGACGTCACGCGCGATTTCAAGCTGCACTTCGGCGCGCACGGCGGCTTCGACAAGTCGGACAACACGGGGCTGTACCTGTTCACGCCGTATACGTCGGCCAAGACCGGCGAGGTGATCCCGGCCGATGCGGACCGCACGAAGACCGGCTGGGGCGTGAGCCCCGCGTTCTCGCGCGCGACGGGCCTGTCGACCGATGCGAAGCCGGGGCGCGACAACGTGAACGGCGGCGTCGACCTGACCGCGACGTGGAACCTCGGCCCGGTCGAGCTGAAGAGCATTACTGCGTACAACACCCTGCACCGCCGCGAATATGCGGACTGGGACGCCACCCGGTATCACGATTCCGACGAATACTTCGACGACACCGTCAACGAAGTCACGCAGGAGCTGCGCGCGTCGTCGCGCGGCGATACGCGGCTGCGCTGGGTCACCGGCCTGTTCTACTCGCACGACGATCTCGACGAGAAGTTCTATTCCGACTTCAGCGACCGGCTCGGCTTCATCGCGCTCACGCGCTACCGGCAGTCGGTGGATACGCTCGGCGTGTACGGCCAGGCGACCTACGACATCACGAAGCGCCTGCGCGGCATCGTCGGCCTGCGCCAGGAACACGAGCGGCGCGAACTGCGCGGCTTCGGGTCGGGCATGCTCACGCCGTCGTTCGTGCCGTTCGCGGGCTTCCAGGGCGGCGATGCGAACCAGTCGCTGACGTCGAACGGCACGTCCGGCAAGATCGGCCTCGAATTCGACCTCGCGCCGGCGACGATGCTTTACGCAACCGTCAGCCGCGGCTACAAGTCGGGCGGCTTCACCGCGCACAACACCGGCAATTCGAACGCGCTCGCGCCGTTCAAGCCCGAAACGCTGACCGCGTACGAAGTGGGCTTCAAGAGCGACCTCACGCGCTCGCTGCGCTGGAACGTGTCGGCGTTCCATTACGACTACCGCGACCAGCAGGTGCTGTCCGCCACCTTCGACCCGAACTCGCAATCGCTGATCGGCACCTTCGTCAACGCGCCGAAATCCCGCATCGACGGCTTCGAGACGGACCTGAAATGGCAGCCGTTGCGCGGCCTCGAGATTTCGCAGTACGTCGGCTACAAGAGCGGCAAATACACGTCGCCGTTCGTCACGTACAACACGCAGGCGTCGGCGGCCACCGGCCGCAACGTGTTCAGCGACTACAACGGCACCGCGCTCAGCTTCCCGCGCCTGAGCTATGGCGGCCAGGTCGCGTACAGCTGGCTCGCGGGCGGCTACCGGGTGCGCGCGGAGACGAACTACAGCTACCGCGACGCGTATTCGCAATTGCTGCTGCTCGGCCCGAACTACACGGTCGACGGCTACTGGCTGTTCAACGCGAGCCTGACCGTCACGTCGCCCGACCGGCACTGGGACGTCGCGCTGTGGGCGCGCAACCTGTTCAACCGCCAGTACGACCTGACGAAGAACTTCTTCCTGCCCGGCACGAACGTCGCCGCCGCGGGCCCGCCGCGCACCGTCGGCGTGCGCGTGAGCTACACGTATTGAGGAGTCCCGCCCGATGGCACGCCGCACCGACACCATGAAACTCAACGCGATGCTCAACGGCACCGGCAGCCACGTCGTCGGCTGGCGCCATCCGCTCGCGCAGCCGAACGGGAACCGCGACTTCGCGCATTTCCGCCGGATGGCGCAGACCGCCGAGCGCGGCAAGCTCGATGCGCTGTTCGTCGCGGACGTGGTCGCGACGCAGGGCAGCCACGTCGACTCGCTGCGCCGCAGCGCGCGCGCCGACACGTTCGAGCCGCTCACGCTGCTCGCCGCGCTGGCGGCCGTCACGCGCCACATCGGCCTGATCGCGACCGCGACGACCACCTACAACGCGCCGTACCACATCGCGCGCAAGTTCGCGTCGCTCGATCACCTGAGCGGCGGCCGCGCGGGCTGGAACCTCGTCACGTCGGTCGTGCCCGACGAAGCGGCGAATTTCGGCGCGGCGCCGCACCTCGCGCATGCCGATCGCTATGCGCGCGCCGACGAGTTCCAGCGCGTCGTCGCGGGGCTCTGGGACAGCTGGGAAGACGACGCGTTCATCGAGGACAAGGCGGCCGGCCTGCATTTCGATCACCGAAAGCTGCACGTGCTCGATCATCACGGGCCGCACTTCAGCGTGCGCGGCCCGCTGAACGTCGCACGCGCGCCGCAAGGCCATCCGGTGCTCGTGCAGGCCGGCTCGTCGGAAGCGGGGCGCGAGCTCGCGGCGCGCTGCGCGGAAGTGATCTTTACCGCGCAGCACCGGCTGGACGACGCGCAGGCGTTCCATGCGGACGTCAAGAGCCGCCTCGCGCGCTACGGCCGCCGGCCCGAGCATCTGAAGATCCTGCCCGGCGTGATGCCGATCGTCGGCGAGACCGAGGCCGCTGCGCGCGACAAGCTGCGCGCGCTGCAGGACCTGATCGACCCCGTGCTCGGGCTGCGCCTGCTCGCCGACAACGCGGGCGACTTCGACCTGTCCGGCTATCCGCTCGACGGGCCGTTGCCCGAGCTGCCGGCCAGCAATCGCAGCAAGAGCCGCCAGCAGCTGATCGTCGATCTCGCGCGCCGCGAGAACCTGACGATCCGGCAGCTCTACGAGCGGTTCGCGAGCGCCGGCATCGTGACCGGCACACCGAAAACCATCGCCGATCACTTCGAGGAATGGTTCCTGTCGTACGGCGCGGACGGATTCAATGTCGCATTCGCGTGGGCGCCCGGCGGGCTCGACGATTTCGTCGACCTTGTCGTGCCCGAGCTGCAGCGCCGCGGGCTGTTCCGCACCGAGTACGAAGGCCCGACGCTGCGCGATCAGCTCGGCCTGCCGCGCCCGCCCTTCTTCCGGCGCCCGTCGTCGCTGCGCGGCGACACGGTCGCGCCGGTCGGCGGAGGTGCCGCATGACGCGCCCGTTTCGTCTCGGCGTGCTGACGCGCGTCTATGCACCCGAACCGTCGCCGCGCGTGCTGCACGACACGCTCGCGCTGATCGAGGCCGCGGAAGCGCTCGGCTTCGACAGCGCGTGGGTGGCCCAGCACCATTTCGGCAGCGAAACGGGCCGGCTGCCGTCGCCGCTCGTGCTGCTGGCCGCCGCCGCGCGCCGCACGCGACGCATCGCGCTCGGCACCGGCGTGATCGTGCTGCCGCTCGAATCGGCGCTGCGCGTCGCCGAGGATGCCGCCGTGCTCGACGCATTGGCGGACGGGCGGCTTCAGCTCGGCGTCGGCGCCGGCTTCGAGCCGGACGTGTTCGCCGCGTTCGGCCGCGATTTCGACGCGCGTGCGGCGCGGCAGGCCGATGCGCTGGCGACGCTGCGGCGCGCGCTGGAGGGCGCGCCATTCGGCCCTGCGGGGGTGACGCTGCAGCCGCCCGCGCCCGCCTTGGCCGCGCGCCTCTGGCAAGCGACCGGCCAGGCCGAGGCGGTCGCGCACCACGGCCACGGGCTGATCGTCGCGCGCACGCGCCCCGGGCAGGACGGCGAAGCCGCGCTCGTGGCGCGCTTTCGCGGCGCGTGGCGGCATCCGGGCGCACCGCGCGTCGCACTCGTGCGCGCGGTCGTGCCCGGTGCGGATGCGGCGAGCGTCGAAGCGGCGCTCGGCCCCGACATCCTGCGTTACGCCGCGCGGCTCGCCCGGGCCACCGGCGAACCGGCGCCCGCGCAGGCCGATATCCCCGCGCTGCTCGATCGTTTCGGCGTGCTGCGCGGCACGCCCGGCGACATCGTCGCCGCGTTGCATGGCGATCCCGCGTTCGCCGGCGCGACCGACCTGGTCGTGCAGGTGCAGACCGCGGGCACCTCGCATCGCGACGCGCTGCGGCGGCTCGAAGCCATCGCCGGCGCGATCGCGCCGGCGCTCGGCTGGACGCCGGCCGCAGGCTGCACCGACGCCGTTCCGCTCACCTCCGCTCCGATCCCGACATGACCCATTCGCCTACTCCCGCGCCGGCCGAGCGCCGCCCCTTCAAGCTCGGCTTCCTCACGCACGTGCACGGCGCCGGCGACGCGCGCCGCGTGTACGCGGAGCTCGAAACGCTGTTCGTCGCGGCCGAACAGCTCGGCTTCGACGGCGGATTCGTCGCGCAGCATCATTTCCGCGCGGAATATGGCCGGCTGCCGTCGCCGCTCGTGCTGCTGGCCGCCGTCGCGCAACGCACGCGCCGCATCGAACTCGGCACCGGCATCGTCACGCTGTCGCTCGAAGATCCGCTGCGGCTCGCCGAAGACGCCGCGGTGCTCGATACGCTGGCCGGCGGCCGGCTGCAACTCGGCCTCGGCAGCGGCGGCGCGAATCTCGATGCGTTCGCCGCATTCGGGCTCGACGTCGACACGCGCCAGGCGCGCTTCGCGAGCGCGCTCGAACGCCTGCAGGACGCGCTGGCGGGGCACCCCGTCGCGCGCGGCGCCGCCGACGCGCCGCCGCTCGTGCTGCAGCCGGCCGCGCCGGTGGTGCGCGCACGGCTATGGCATTCGCACGCGTCGGCCGACGGCGCGCGGTTCGCGGCCCGGCACGGCAACGGCCTGCTGCTCGGTACCGCCGTGCACGATCCGCGCACCGTGCAGCTGCCGCTCGCCCACGCGTATCTCGACGCATGGCGCGAACGCGCGCACGCCGACGCGCCGGCGCCGCGGATCGGCGTGGTGCGCGCGGTGTTTCCCGCACGCGACCGGCGCGCCGCGCTCGCAGGCCTCGCGCCCGACGTCGTGCGGCACATCCCGTGGCTCGCGGCAAACGGCCATCCCGGCGTGACCGATCCCGAGCAGATCGTGCGGCTGCTGAACGTCCATTACGGGCACCCGGACGACGTGATCGACAGCCTGCTCGGCGACCCGGCACTGTTCCCGTTCGCCGACTACTTCCTGCCGGTCGTGCAGTCGGAAAGCACGTCGCTCGACGATGCGCTGGCGCGACTGCGCACGCTCGCCGAAACGATTGCGCCGGCACTCGGCTGGCAGCCGGCCCACGCCGCCGCATGAGCACGCCGCGCCTGCTGCTGCGGCTCGACACGCGCTGCGACGACGCCCGGCCCGACCCGGCCGCCGACTGGATCGCGATCGCCGAGGCCGGCGTGTCGGCGGGCTGCGACGCCGTGCTGCTGCCCCTGCAGGCCGCCGGCCCCGATCCGTGGATGGCGGCCGCGGCGCTCGTCGATGCGCTGCCGACGCTGCGCGTGATGGTGACGCTGCAGGCGGGCGCGATGCTGCCCGTCGCCGCCGCGCACCTCGCGCAGAGCCTGCAATCGCTGAGCCGCGGCCGTGCGCTGCTCGCGTGCGAAGCCGACGCGCCGGACGTCGACGCATGCGACCGGGCCATGCACCTGAACCGCGACCAGCGGCTCGCGCGCAGCGCGGAATTCCTGTCGATCCTGCGCGCGCTGTGGGCGAGCGGCACGCCGCTGCAGCATCGCGGTGCCTACTATCGCGTCGAGCATGCCCGGCTGCCGGATCTCGCGCCGCAACGGCCGCCGCTGTACTGGTCGCTCGCCGACCGGCGCGAGATCGCGTTCGCCGCGCCGTTCTGCGACGGCCTGCTCGTGCCCACCAGCGCCCCGCCGCTGGCGGCGGCCGTCGAGCACGCGTATCGCGCGCGCGGCCTCGCGCCGCCGCCTGCCGGCGCGCTGCTCCGGCGCACGGTGGGGTACGACGACGCGCGCCGCGCATCCGTCGTGCGCCGGGCGCGCCACCGGCGAGGCGACGCATGAGCGTGGACTTCGGATGGTTCCTGCCGACCAACGGCGACGGGCCGCACCTTGCCAACAGCGGCCTGCCGCGGCCGCCGACCTTCATGCAAGACTATCGGCCGGCCACGCCCGAATACCTGCGCGGCGTCGCATGCGCGGCCGAGTCTGCCGGCTTCGACAGCCTGCTGCTGCCGATGGCGGCGGGTTTCGAGGATCCGTGGCTCGTCAGCGCGCAGCTCGCGCGCGCGACGCGTCGCATCGCGTTCATCGTCACGTTCCGGCCGGGGCTCGAGCAGCCCGAGCAGATCGCGCGCAAGGCCGCGACCCTGCAGCGCATGAGCGGCGCGCGCCTGCGCCTGTTCGCGGTGAACGGTTCGAGCGCCTACGAGCAGCGCGCGCTCGGCGATTTCCTCGACCACGACGCGCGCTACCAGCGCACCTCCGAATACCTGCGGGTGCTGCGCCGTCTGTGGCGGGGCGCCGGCCATTCCGTCTCCGGGCGCTACACGGTGCTGAATCCCGCGCATGCCGGCGTGCCGCTCGCGAACCCGCCCGCGCTCTATCTCGGCGGGGCGTCGACGCTCGCCGAGCAGGTGGCCGCGAGCCAGGCCGACACGTACCTGCTGTGGGGCGAACCGCCCGACGCCGTGCGCGAGCGCATCGCGCGGCTGCGCGCGCTGGCCGCGATGCACGGCCGCCGGATGCGCTTCGGGCTGCGCGTGCACGTGATCGCCCGCGCGACCGAGCCCGCTGCGTGGGCGCGCGCCGACGCGCTGCTGAGCGAGATTTCCGACCAGACCTATGTCGACGCGCAACGCCAGCTCGCCGCGTACGAATCGGTCGGCCAGCAGCGCCAGACCGCGCTGAGCCGCGGCGCGCTGCGCTCGTCGCGCGAGCTGGAGGTGTATCCGAACCTGTGGGCCGGCGTCGGGCTGATCCGCGGCGGCGCGGGCACGGCCATCGTCGGCAGCTACGCCCAGGTCGCCGCGCGCATCCACGAATACCGGATGCTCGGCATCGAGACCTTCCTGCTGTCGTCCTATCCGAACCTCGAGGAAGCCGCGCGCGTGGGCGAGCATGTGCTGCCGCGCGTGCGCGCGCTGCTGGCGCGCGCCAGCCTGCCGTGAGCGGGCGGACGATAAGCCGGAAGGCGATAAGCCGGAAGGCGATAAGCCGGAAGGCGATAAGCCGGCAGGCGATAAGCCGGCAGGCGATAAGCCGGCAGGCGATAAGCCGGCAGGCGATAAGCCGGCAGGCGATAAGCCGGCAGGCGATGCGCCCGCAGGCGCATGCGGGCGAGCCGGGTCAGTCGTCCAGCGCCGATTCCGGGCGCGGTTCGTTGAGCAGCCCGTAACGCGCGAGCAGCGTGCGCATCGTATTGCGCGTGACGCCGAGCAGCGCGGCCGTGCGCACCTGGCTGAAGCGGCAATGCTCGAACGCCTCGCCCACGACCAGTTCCTCGATGTCGCGCAGCAGGCTTTCGCCGGGCCCGCGAAACAGGCGGCGCACGCCCGCGCGGATGTCGTCCTGCGGCAGCGTCATCGCGGCGGCGTCGGCACGCGCGTAGCCGGCGAGCGCCTCCGAGAACTTCAGGTGCTCCGGGCGGATCAGGTTGCCGTTCGACACGAGCAGCGCGAGATGCATGACGTTTTCCAGCTCGCGGATGTTGCCGGGCCACGGATACGCCTGCAGCGCCTGCACCGTGCCCTCGGACAGCATCGGCTGCGGCCGCTTCAGCTGCGCGCAATAGCGCCCGCGGAAATGCTCGGCGAGCGGCAGGATGTCCTGCGGCCGCTCGCGCAGCGGCGGCAGGCGCACGCGGGCGAGATTGATCCGGTAGAACAGGTCCATGCGGAAATTGCCGGCCAGCACGGCCTGCTCGAGATCGACGTTGGTCGCGGCCACGACGCGCACGTCGACCGGCCGCGCACGCGTCGCGCCCACGCGCGTCACCTCGCCCTCCTGCAGCACGCGCAACAGTTTCGCCTGCAGCGACGGCGCGAGATCGCCGATCTCGTCGAGAAAGATCGTGCCGCCGTGCGCTTCCTCGAAGTAGCCGACGCGGCGCCCGTTCGCGCCCGTGAACGCGCCGGCCTCATGGCCGAACAGTTCGCTCTCCGCGAGCTGCTGGCTGATCGCGCCGCAGTTGACGGCGATGAACGCGCCCTGGCGGCCGCTGACGTGATGGATGTGCCGGGCGACCAGCTCCTTGCCGGTGCCCGTCTCGCCGAGAATCAGCGCGGGCGCCGCGCTGGGCCCGATCTGCTCGACGAAGCGCAGCACGGCGCGCGACGCGGGGTCCGCGAACACGAGCGCCTTCGCGCGCACCGAAAGTGGGCGATGCTCGCTTTCCGGCAGCGAAATGAGCGGGGGGGAATCTGTGCGGTTGTCCATGATTCGAGCACCGGCGGACCGGTTATCGAATCAGGCGTCCGCACGAGTGTTTGATCTTAGTCAACCTGGGCCGCGCGCAAAATACCGATTGCTGTGATGCTTCGCTGCGTCGGGTTGATAACGAATCCCGGGTTGGCGCGACGAAATCGGCCGGAAAGTTCGCATCCCGCGCCGGGCGACGAACGACGGGAATGAGCCAGCCGATGAACGGCGCCTGCGTGCGGCGAATGTATGACTCGGGGGCTCGTCGGCAATCGTTGCCGCGCTTACCGTCGGAGGACGCGGTAGATCGCGGCTGCCGTGATCCCGAATCCCAGATGGGCAACGAGCGTGATCACGCCGCGAACCGGAATGAACCACGGGAAGATCGCAGTGAATGCGTGCAGGTTGATGCCGTACAGGACGAGTCCAAACGCGCCCCCGGCGACAAGCGCCGACCGGAGCGACATGCTGCGCACCACTTTCGCCAGCACAGCCGTATAGGCGATCGACAGTGAGAAATGCACGACTGTCGCCACGCCCATCACCAGCGGATCGAAGCCGGCGGGTGGCGCGAGCACGCGTCGTCCCATCACGATGGCTGCCGTGAGGTGCGCGTCGCGAATCAGGTTCCGAATGACGTCGTCGCCGGCAAGCCACCATAGCGGCAACTCCACGGCGGTCGACACGACCGCCGCGCCGAACGCGGCCCAGAAAATCGGGACCGCGTTATGACGCACGTTCGCAATCCGTCCAATACGCAAACGGATCACGATGATCGGGGTAGTGATCGTCAAGCCACTTCAGCAATGTCGCCCGCGCGCGCTCCAGATCGGCTTTCAACGACGAACTCGTCATTTCATGCACTTCGCCGGATTTTTCCCGATCGATCACGACGCAGTGCCAGTCGGGGCCGTCCAGCTCCGGATCATCGGCCGCGACTCCCCACGCAAACCCCTTGCGTGCGTCGATATAGTATCGAGGATGCACCTTCAGATAGGACATCTCGCCGCCCTGCAAGCTGCTCTCCGCTCGCAGTATGTCGTGCCTGTCGACGATCTGCGTGACGCCCGGGAGCTGGCGGAATCGCCATCCGGCGGGCAGCCTTGCCACGGCCTGAACGCTGTCGTATGTGCCCCACTCCAGGCCCCAGGCTTCGGCCATGCGCTTCATGAACGCGTCCGCATTCGGGTAGCCGCGCAGCTGGATTCTGGTCGACAGCGCGACTTCGATCCTGCCGCGAACGGCGGGATCGACGCCGGCGCCGTCATCCGGCGCGTCGAACGGATTGCCGGGACGTGACGCGCGATTCGCGTCCGCAGGCGCAACGCCCGAGAACAGTTGATCAAGCGCCGCGCGGGCTTTTGCCGATTTGTCTGGCCGATCCATCACTCACCTCTCGTTCATATTGGGAATCTCGCTTCGAAACACTAACATGCATTCTTGTCCGATCTTCCTGATAGCGGGCGAGCCGAGCGCGCGCGGGGCGCTTCAAGCAGAGGTGGCGTCGGGCGTCCCGAGCCGGGGGTGCCCGGGGGCGGTGGATGCTGCGCCGGGCAGCCACGCTGCAAACGCGTCAGGCGCGCCGGTCAAGCGAACCGAACTGGGGTGATGTCGTCGTGACTACCGGCGCAGCCGTTGAGCTGCGCGTGATCGGCAGCGGATTGTGCGGAGCTGTCGAGGTCGAAGCCGACGGCTGTTCCGAAATCGAATCGCCGTCATGGATCGAATCGCCGTCGTGGATCGAATCGCCATCATGGCGGCTGGTCGGCGTGTAGGCCGCGCGTCCGTATGCCGCCATCGGATAGTTTTCCCTGAATTTGTCGAGGAGCTTTTCCGCAGCAGTCTCGGCCGTCAGCGCATCCGCCTCGGGGTTGCCGGGGTTCTGCGCCCGAATCACATTGAGTGCGCCCTGAGCCGTGCGGGGCGTCATCGGAAATTGCGCGGAATGATGCGCTCTAACGTCGATCCCGGCAGTGCGCAACGGCGGGATGCATGCCGGCCCGTCCGCATCGGACGGAAAAAACGACGCCGTTCCGCGCGGTTCGTAATTCACGTCTTCAATGGTCTGCCGATTGGAAAAGACGGCGACGGGCTCAGGAAGCGCATCACCACGCATGTGCTTCGCCATTCCGGGGTTCACGACGAATACCCCATGATGGCAAGCGTTCCCGGAACCGTCGCCGATCCCCTCGCTCCTCGCCTCACCGCCCGCGATCAATCCGCGCCGGTCGATAGAGCGGAGATTGTGCTCCATGGTCGTATGCAAATAGGCCCTGGGAAGGTTCAGTTGCGCAGGCTGCTGGAATGGCACGAGCGGTGCGAGCGCCTGAGGCGGTTTGGACGGTTCGCGATGCGGGTTGGATGCTGGTGTTTTTTCCGGTTGGCCGCCCCCTTTGAACAACAAGCTCAGTCCGCTGGGCCCACCACTGGTCACGCGTGAATCCATTGCATCTCCTCTACAGTTGGTACGTGGACCGACATCGTGTATCGGATCCTGTACTTGGCGAATGCAAATCGCGAATGCATGGCGCAGCGCGCGAAGCCGGCAGGACGAGCACACACTTGCACGAGCCGCGCCAACGGTTGCTGATTGGTCGAACGCAACACATCGCTGGCGTATCGGGGAGAAGATACGATCTGGATCAGGCGATTGCCGCATGGACGGCAGCTTACGATCAGGCCGGCAGCTTGCTCATCGATATCAACATGAACAATGCTCAGCTCACGCCAGGAATGTCGGAACAGGAAGTAAAGACCGCGCTGGCTGCAGGTCAGACCACCGATCTGATTACCTACTTCAACCAGGCAGCATGAATCGTTGCGGTGGATGGCCCCGGATAACCGGCCATTCACCGCAACTTTGCAACGCAGCCGATCATACCGACGCCGCGAAACAGGTCGTGCCACGAGAATCCGGGGAAAACGACCGGCCGGTACGACTGTCCGTTCTTCTTCGCGAGCGCGAGATCGGGCCGCAGCACCGCGATTTTCCAATTGTCGACATCCTGGGGCGTCACGTAGCGGCCGCCCCACCCGCGGCTGCTCGACCGCGTGCGCGGCGTGCCCCCGCCGGTCGGTACGCCGCCCATGAATTCCGACGCGCGCTGCGGCCGAGGTCGCGATCGAGCATTGGCATGCGTCGGCATGCATTGATGGACATGGAACGAGATTGGCAATGAAACGCAAGCGGTTCATTGCGAAGTATGGCGATCTGGTTGGGGATATCTGTCGCTCAGCCAGGCTGGAAGCGTGGCCGGCTCCGGCGTGTCCGGAGCAACTAGCAGGGTGCTAGCTCAAGAAATACGATATTGGCATGCGGCCCCGGCAACCGCGTTGCGTTGCGATCCCGGGACAGCCCAGACGGCGGCCCAAGGGCCGCCGCCATGTCTCAACGCTCGAGGAAAGGCCTCAGCTTGTCCGCACGGCTCGGGTGCATCAGCTTGCGCATCGCCTTGCTCTCGATCTGGCGGATCCGCTCGCGCGTGACGTCGAACTGCTTGCCGACCTCTTCAAGCGTGTGATCCGAGGTCGTATCGAGCCCGAAGCGCATCCGCAGCACCTTGGCCTCGCGCGGCGACAGCCCGTCGAGCGCCTCGTCGATCGCCGCGCGCATGTTCGCGTGAATCGCGGCCTCGGCCGGCGAACTCGCGGACGCGTCCTCGATCATGTCGCCGAGCGTCGCGTCGGCATCGTCGCCCACCGGGGTTTCGAGCGACACCGGCTGCTTCGCGATCTTGAGGATGCTGCGCACCTTCTCTTCCGACATCTCCATGCGCTTCGCAAGCACGGCCGGATGCGCTTCCTGCCCGGTCTGCTGCAGGATTTCGCGCGAAATCCGGTTCAGCTTGTTGATCGTCTCGATCATGTGCACCGGCACGCGGATGGTGCGCGCCTGATCGGCCAGCGCACGCGTGACCGCCTGCCGGACCCACCAGGTGGCGTACGTCGAGAACTTCCAGCCGCGCCGGTATTCGAACTTGTCCACCGCCTTCATCAGGCCGATGTTGCCTTCCTGGATCAGATCCAGGAACTGCATGCCGCGGTTCACGTACTTCTTCGCGATCGAAATGACCAGGCGAAGGTTCGCCTCGATCATCGCGCGCTTGGCCTGCCGCATCTTCAGCTCCGCGGCACTCATCTGGCGGTTGATCTGCTTGAGCTGCTGGAGCGGCAGCGCGACCTTGGCCTCGATGTCGATGAGCTTCTGCTGCCCGGCCTGGATCGCCGGCAGATGCCGCTCGAGCGCCGCGCCGAACTGCTTCGACGTCGCCGCCGTGCGGCTCGTCCATTCGAGATCGGTCTCGCAGCCCGGGAACGACTCGACGAACGCATCGCGAGGCATGCCGCAACGGTCGACCGCGATCTCCAGGATGCTGCGTTCGATCGCGCGAACTTCCGTCACCTGGTCGTGCACGGTGGCGCACAGGCGGTCGATCGTCTTGGCGGTAAAGCGGATCGGCGCGAGTTCGCGCTGGATCTCCACGCGCACTTTCGCGGCCGCCTCGGCACGGGCCTGCCCGGTCACGGGCACATCCGGCAACTGCTCGAACAGCGCACGCACACGCGCGAAAATCGCCAGGCTGTCGTTCGTCAGTGCCTCGAGGCGGGCTGCGCTCGCCTTCTCCGATTCCCCGCTGTCGGCCGCTTCATCGTCATCGCCGTCCGAGTCGTCGTCGGAGGCGTCTGCCGCCTCCACCTCGTCGGCTTCGAGCGCCGCGCCGCTTTCGTCGGCGGCGCCGCTTTCGTCCGTGTCGTCGCTGATGCCATCGACCAGCTCGTCGATACGCAGTTCGCCGGCGGCGATGCGTTCCGCATCGGCCAGAATCGTCGACACGACCGACGGACACGCGGCGATCGCCTGAATCATGTCCTGCAGGCCGTCTTCGATACGCTTTGCGATCTCGATTTCGCCGGCGCGGGTCAGCAGTTCGCTGGCCCCCATTTCACGCATGTACATCCGGACCGGGTCCGTCGTGCGGCCGAATTCGGAATCGACGGTCGACAGCGCGGCTTCCGCTTCCTCGTCCGCCTGATCGTCGGACGCCACGGCCGGCGCGGCGTCGTTCAACAGCAGCGTTTCCGCGTCGGGCGCCTGCTCGTACACGGCCACGCCCATGTCGCCGAACGTGCTGACGATCGTCTCCATCGCAGCCGTCTGCGTGAAGTTGTCCGGCAGGTGGTCGTTGATGTCTGCGTGGGTGAGATAGCCGCGCTCGCGGCCAAGCGCGATCAGCGCGCGCATCTGGCGCTGGCGCTCTTCGTCCTGGCGCGCGGTCGACGCGGTGTCCTGCGGCGCGGCGACGCCCTGGGCTTTGCCCTTCGGGGCGCGACGGCCGGCCTTCGACGCGGCTGCGGTCACGCGGGAAGCTGAATCATCGCGAACTGGATTTGCCAATACACTCTCCTCGACAGGTTGGCCGACGATCGTTGCTGACCTGACGGCGGTCAAGTCTGACGGGGTGCGAACGAAATCGTGGGATGGCGCACGGACAGTCGAAGCCGGAGTGCATCTCACGGATTCCGGTGCGCGCAGAATGGGGAACCCTAAATTTTACCCGACATGCTTGTGCAACGCAACACTTTGCATGGCGTCTGCTTGCACGGCAGGGGCCCCCGGCCGAGGAACGTCGCGGTCGGCGAGGGTGATGGCGCTGCCCGGTCAGGCGAGACGAACGTCCGACGATCGGCCCGCCGAGACGGTTGTTGCGAGCGCCTTCGGCATCGAAGCTCGGCGCGCACACATGTTCGAATCCGCGATCCGTCCCTTCTCCGCTGCATTGCAAGCCGCACTCGATCCGGCCGACGGCGGTACCGCACGCCGCTCATCACGTCGCCGGCAGGCCGCGGGCGCCGGCCGGCGCCCGGCCCCTACCTCAAAAGCCCACCCGTTCAGCCGACGCCCGCCTCTGCGCCGCGCACCGCCTCGCCCCGTTCCGGCCCGCTGCGCGCCAGCACCGGCGCGAGCGCGCGCCCCGTATGGCTCGCGCTTACCTGCACGAGCCCTTCCGGATGCGCCGCCGCCACGATCGTGCCGCCGCCCACGCCGCCCTCCGGCCCGAGGTCGATGATCCAGTCCGCTTCCGCGATCACGTCGAGGTCGTGCTCGATCACGACGACACTGTGCCCCGCATCCACGAGCCGGTGCAGCACGCGGATCAGCCGCGCGACGTCCGCCATGTGCAGGCCCACCGTCGGCTCGTCGAGCACGTACAGCGTATGCGGCGCCTTCTGGCCGCGCCGCGTGACGTCGTCGCGCACCTTGCTGAGCTCGGTGACGAGCTTGATGCGCTGCGCCTCGCCGCCGGACAACGTCGGCGACGGCTGGCCGAGCGTCAGGTAGCCGAGGCCGACGTCCTTCATCAGCTGCAGCGGATGCGCGATGTTCGAGATCGGCGCGAAGAACTCGACCGCCTCGTCGATCTCCATCGTCAGCACGTCGCCGATGTTCCGGCCGCGCCACGTCACCGCGAGCGTCTCCGGGTTGAAGCGCTGCCCGTGGCACACGTCGCACGGCACCTTCACGTCGGGCAGGAAGCTCATGCCGATCGTGCGCACGCCTTGCCCTTCGCAGGCGGGGCAGCGCCCGTCGCCGGTGTTGAACGAGAAACGCGACGCCGTGTAGCCGCGCGCGCGGGCCTCGAGCGTATCCGCGAACAGCTTGCGGATGGTGTCCCACACGCCGATATAGGTCGCCGGGCAGGAACGCGGCGTCTTGCCGATCGGGGTCTGGTCGACTTCGAGCACGCGGTCGATATGCTCCCAGCCGCTGATCGATTCGCAGCCCTGCCACGCATGCGTGACGTTGAGCGACGGCCGGGGCGCGCTGCGCGCCAGCACGCTCGCGCGGCGCTTCGCGGCCGGCGCGTCCTGCTCCGCGGCCTTGCGCGCGCGGCGCGTCGCCGGCGACGACAGCACCGAGCGGCCCACCGCGTCGAGCAGGTTCGTCATCAGCACGTCGCGCGCGAGCGTCGACTTGCCCGAGCCGCTCACGCCCGTCACCGCGACGAGCCGCGCGAGCGGAATGCCGACCGTCACGTCGCGCAGGTTGTGCAGCCTGCCGCCGTGCACCGTCAGCCAGTTCTCCGGCGCCGCCGCACCGCTCTTTGCGCCCGGCAGGCTCACACCGCGGCGCGGCTGCAGCGGATGCACGATCGGCTGCGCGAGGAAGCGCCCCGTCAGCGAATCGGGCTGCGCGGACAGCTCCGCCACGCCGCCCTGCGCGACCAGCGTGCCGCCGCGCTTGCCGGCGCCCGGGCCGACGTCGATGATGTGATCGGCGCGGCGAATCGTATCTTCGTCATGCTCGACGACGACGAGCGTATTGCCCTTGTCGCCAAGCTTGCGCAGCGCGTCCAGCAGGATCTGGTTGTCGCGCGGGTGCAGGCCGATCGTCGGCTCGTCGAGCACGTAGCAGACGCCCTGCAGGTTGCTGCCCAGCTGCGCCGCGAGCCGGATGCGCTGCGCCTCGCCGCCCGACAGGCTCGGCGCCGCGCGGTCGAGGCTCAGGTAGCCGAGCCCGACTTCCTCGAGGAACGCGAGACGGCTGCCGATCTCGCTGACGATGTCGCGCGCGATCTGCGCGTCCCGCCCCGACAGCTGCAGGCCGTCGATCCAGCGGCGCGAGTCCGACACGGTCCACTGCGCGACGTCGACGATCGGATGGCCGTCGAAGGTCACCGCGCGCGCGGACGGGTTCAGCCGCGTGCCGCCGCAATCCGCGCACGGCTCGTCGCCGACGCCTTCCGGCTCCTGCTCGTCGGACGGCAAGGTCTGCTCGCGGCCGCGGCCGTCTTCGGCGAGCACCGTGTCGTCGTAGGCCGCGCGCTGTTCGCGCGTGAGCGAGAGGCCCGTGCCCACGCAGGTCGTGCACCAGCCGTGCTTGCTGTTGTACGAGAACATCCGCGGGTCGAGCTCCGGATAGCTCGTGCCGCACACCGGGCACGCGCGCTTGACCGACAGCACCTTGACCTCGCCGATCCCCGTGGTCGGATGATCGTTGCTCATCGCATGGTGCAGGCCGTCGAGCGGCGCGAGCAGGTGCATCACGCCCTTGCCGAGCTCGAGCGTCTCGTCGAGGCGCTGCCGCAGCTCGGCCTCGTTGTCCGGCGACACGACGAGATCGGCCACCGGCAGCTCGATCGTATGCTCGCGGAAGCGGTCGAGCTTCGGCCACGGGTCGACCGGCACGAATTCGCCGTCGACGCGCAGATGCGTGTTGCCGCGCGCCTTCGCCCACTTCGCGAGATCCGTGTACACGCCCTTGCGGTTGACGACGAGCGGCGCGAGCAGCCCGACGTGCTCGCCGCGGTGATCGCGCAGCAGCTGCGCGGCGATCGATTCGACGGTCTGCGACGTCACCGGCGTGCCGTCGTGGATGCAATGCTGCAGGCCGAGCTTCACGTACAGCAGCCGCAGGAAATGCCACACCTCGGACGTCGTCGCGACCGTGCTCTTGCGGCCGCCGCGCGACAGGCGCTGCTCGATCGCGACGGTCGGCGGAATGCCGTACACCGCGTCGACTTCGGGGCGCCCCGCTGGCTGCACGATCGAGCGCGCATACGCGTTCAGCGATTCGAGGTAGCGGCGCTGGCCCTCGTGGAACAGGATGTCGAACGCGAGCGTCGACTTGCCGGAACCGGACACGCCCGTCACGACGTTGAACTTGCCGTGCGGAATGTCGACGTCGAGCGCCTTCAGGTTGTGCTCGCGCGCGTTGACGATGCGCACGACGTCCTCGCCTTCGACCGCCCGCCGCGCACGCGCCGCGTTCAGCGCGGCCTGCAGCGGCACGCCCTCGTCTACCGGCTCGGCTTCGGCACCCATCGCGCGGTCGTAATGCACCAGCGCCACACCCGTATGCGATCCGGCGCATGCCTTCACGTCGTCGGGCGTGCCCGCGCACAGCACGAGCCCGCCGCCGTCGCCGCCTTCCGGGCCGAGATCGATCAGCCAGTCGGCCGCGCGGATCACGTCGAGGTTGTGCTCGATCACGATCAGCGAATGGCCGCTGGCGAGCAGCTTGCCGAACGCCTGCATCAGCTTCGCGATGTCGTCGAAGTGCAGCCCCGTGGTCGGTTCGTCGAACATGAACAGGCGCGCCTGCGCGACGCGCTGCTCTTCCGTGACGACCCGCCGCCCGCTGCCGGCCTTCGCCGATTCGGCGAGAAAACCCGCCAGCTTCAGGCGCTGCGCCTCGCCGCCCGACAGCGTCGGCACCGGCTGGCCGAGCTTCACGTATTCGAGCCCGACGTCGACGATCGGCTGCAGCACGCGCAGCACCTCGGCGTCGGCGGCGAAGAACGCCGCGGCTTCGCTGACGGTCAGGTCGAGCACCTCGGCGATGCTGAGCGCGCGGCCGTGGCGCGCGATCCGCACTTCGAGCACCTCGGCGCGGTAGCGCTGGCCGTCGCAGTCCGGGCAGCGCAGGTAGACGTCGCTCAGGAACTGCATCTCGATGTGCTCGAAGCCCGAGCCGCCGCACGTCGGGCAGCGGCCGTCGCCCGAGTTGAAGCTGAACGTGCCCGCGCCGTAGCCGCGCTGCAGCGCGAGCGGCGCCTTTGCGAACAGCTTGCGGATCTCGTCGAACGCGCCGACATAGCTCGCCGGGTTCGAGCGCGTGGTCTTGCCGATCGGCGACTGGTCGACGAACACGACGTCGCCCACCTGCTCCGCGCCCGTCAGGCGGCGGTAGGCGCCCGGCGATTCGGTCGCCTTGCCGAAGTGCCGCGCCATCGCCGGATAGAGCACGTCCTGCAGCAGCGTCGACTTGCCCGACCCCGATACGCCGGTCACGCACACGAGGCGCTGCAACGGAATCTCGACCGTCACGTCGCGCAGGTTGTGCTCGCTCGCGCCCTCGAGCACGATGCGCGGCGTGTGCGCGTCCACCGTGCGGCGCGACCAGTGCGACGCGTGCGCGACGTGCTTGCGGCCGCCGAGATACTCGCCCGTCAGCGTGCGGGCCGAGCGGATATCGCCGGGCGTGCCGTCGTAGACGATCGTGCCGCCGCGCTCGCCCGGGCCGGGCCCCATGTCGATCAGCCGGTCGGCCGCGAGCATCACCGACGGGTCGTGCTCGACCACCACCAGCGTATTGCCCGCGTCGCGCAGGCGCTGCATCGCCTCGACGATCCGGTTCAGGTCGCGCGGATGCAGGCCGATGCTCGGCTCGTCGAGCACGAACAGCGTCTTCGTGAGCGACGTGCCGAGCGCCGTCGTCAGGTTGATCCGCTGCACCTCGCCGCCCGACAGCGTGCGGCTTTGCCGGTCGAGCGTCAGGTAGCCGAGCCCGACGTCACACAGATACTTCAGCCGCGTGCGCACCTCGGCGAGCAGCAGCTTCAGCGCGTCGTCGAGCAGCGCGCTCGGCAGGCTGATGTCGTCGAAGAAGCGGCGGATGCGTTCGATCGGCAGCAGCATCAGGTCGTGCACCGTCAGGCCCGGCAGCGCTTCGAGCTGCGCGCGGGTCCAGTCGACGCCGCGCGGCAGGAAGCGGCCGGCCGGCGCGAGCGCCGCGTCGGCGTTCGCCTTCGAGCCGAGCCGCCACAGCAGCGATTCGGTCTTCAGGCGCGCGCCGCCGCACACGTCGCACGGCGTGTAGCTGCGGTATTTCGACAGCAACACGCGGATATGCATCTTGTACGCTTTCGATTCGAGGTAGCCGAAGAAGCGCTTCACGCCGTACCACTGGCTCTGCCACTTGCCGTTCCAGTCCGGCGAGCCGTTGATCACCCAGTCCCGCTCGTCGGACGTCAGCTCGCCCCACGGCGTGTCGCGCCGGATGTTCGCCTTCGCCGCGTAGCGCATCAAGTCGTCCTGGCACTCCTTCCACGCGGGCGTCTGCATCGGCTTGATCGCGCCGCCGCGCAGCGTCTTGCGCGCGTCGGGAATCACGAGGCCGAGATCGACGCCGATCACGCGGCCGAAGCCGCGGCAGGTTTCGCACGCGCCGTATGCCGAATTGAACGAGAACAGTGCGGCCTGCGGATCGGCGTAGCGGAGGTCGCTGTCGGGATTGTGGAGCCCGGTGGAGAAACGCCACACCTCGGATTCCGGCGCCGCGGCGGTGGCGTTTTCCGGCACCTGCGCGAGCACGTAGACGTTCACGCGCCCGCCGCCGCGCTTGAGCGACGCCTCGATCGCCTCGATCACGCGCACCTTGTCGGCCTGATGCAAGCGGAAACGGTCGGCCACCACGTCGAGCACCTTGCGCGGCCCGGTGGGCGACGCGACTTCGCGCTGCGCCTGCACTTTCGTATAGCCGCTCGCCGACAGCCATTGCTCGACTTCCTCGTCGGTCACGGTTTCCGGCAGCTCGACCGGAAACGTCACCACGAGCCGCGGATCGCGATCGGCCGTGCGCGCGGCGAGGTCCGCGTAGATCGTCTCCGGCGTGTCGTGCCGCACCGGCTGCGCGTTCTTGCGGTCGAACAATTCCGCTGCGCGCGCGTACAGGAGCTTCAAATGGTCGTTGAGCTCGGTCATCGTGCCGACGGTCGAGCGCGAACTGCGGACCGGATTGGTCTGGTCGATCGCGATCGCGGGCGGCACGCCGTCGACGCGGTCCACCTGCGGCCGGTCCATCCGGTCGAGAAACTGCCGCGCATACGCGCTGAACGTCTCGACGTAGCGCCGCTGGCCTTCCGCGTACAAGGTGTCGAACACGAGACTCGATTTGCCGGAGCCAGACGGGCCGGTGACGACCGTCATTTCGCCGGTGCGCAGGTCGAGGTCGAGATTCTTCAGATTATGCTGACGTGCGCCGCGAATGCGGATCTGATTGCTGGATGACAATTTGTCTGCTCGTCGGGGTGGGTTGGCCAGGGGCGCGGCGCCGCGATGCGGAAACGGGTGCGGGCCGGTTTCGGACGAATACTATACTGTATATTCGTACAGTTCTCCATCCGTGGCTGTTTCGGGGGTGTCTCGGGCGGTGCCGTGCGTTCACCGCTTCCTTAAACCCGAAACCGACAGGCTGCACGGCGTCGCCCCCCTAACCCTGCACTGTGATGACGTCCAGGACGGCGTGGATGATTTCGCCTGCGTCACTCCTGCTCACGCCAGCCCTGACGGCCTCCGGCGCTCCGCTCCAGGCCAGATCACGACCTTCGCGGTACAGAATGAATTGCAGTAGAATGTGCAACATTCTGTACAAAATCGCAGCCTACGGAGAAAGCCATGCCCATCTCAGCCCGCGATGTGATTCCGCTGTCCCAAGCCCGGGCCAATCTGTCCGAACTGGCCGACCAGGTGAAGGCCGGGGCCGAGAAGATCGTCACGAAAAACGGCGAAAGCTACGTTGCCATCATCGACGCCGAGCGGCTGGACTACTACCACCAGCTGGAACGCGAGCGCATCCACTTGTTCCTGATAGAAGACGCGAGCAAGGGCCTGGCCGACGTGTCCGCGGGCAAGGTAAAAGACGCTCGCAGCACCCTTTCCGACATCAAGCGCCGTCGCACCAACAAAGCAGCCGGCTAACCGGCCGATTCGCCCCGTGACTGCCCTCCATACCGTAAAGCTCACCGCGAACTTCGAGTACAACCTTGAAGAAATCGACGCATTTCTGCTGGAAGCCGAAACCCCGCAAGCGTTCGATGCTCTGCTGGAAGAATTGACGGATACCGTCATCCCTAATCTGGAGCGCTTTCCCGGCATGGGCCGTTTGTTCCTCGAACGGCCTGCCCGCTCCGTGGAGGCGCGCAACGGCATGGCGCGTCTGGCTGAACAACTCGACGTCATTGCCGAAGGCAGCGAACTGCGCGAGTACGTGGCGACGCACTACCTGCTGCTGTATGCGCAGATCGGGGGCGCGGTGTATCTGCTATCCATTCGCCACCCTCGGCAACTGTCGTTTGATTTGGCGGGTCACTGGCCGGCGTGAGCGGATCACCCGAGGGAATCGCGATGACTCCCGCCCACGCCCAAGACCCGCCCAGCGCCCGCCGACGCCCCCCTCAGATATGCACCGCGTGCCCCAACGCCCGCAACGCGGCCTCCTGCATCGCCTCGCCGAGCGTCGGATGCGCGTGTATCGTGCCACCGATATCCTCGAGCCTTGCCCCCATCTCGATCGACTGCGAGAACGCCGCGGCCAGCTCCGACACCCCTCGCCCGACCGCCTGCCACCCAACGATCAGGTGCGTATCGCGCCGCGCGACCACCCGCACGAAGCCGTCGGTCGCCTGTAGCGTCATCGCCCGCCCATTCGCGGCAAACGGAAACGACGCGCTCAGACAATCGACGCCCGCCGCCCGCGCATCGTCCGGCGACCACCCCGACGTCACGATCTCCGGATCGGTGAAGCACACAGCAGGAATCGACGCCGGCACGAACTTGCGACGCTTGCCGGCGATCAGCTCCGCGACCACCTCGCCTTGCGCCATCGCGCGATGCGCGAGCATCGGCTCGCCGGCGACGTCGCCGATCGCCCACACGTTGCGCATCGACGTCCGGCATTCGTCGTCGATACGCAGCGCGCGGCCGTTGCGTTCGAGCGGCAGCGTCTCGAGGCCGAAGCCGTCGACGCGCGGCCGGCGGCCCACCGCCACCAGCACGCGATCGGCCGGCAGCGTCCGCTCGGCGCCGTCGGGCGCCTGCACGCGCACCGCGCCGTCGTCCGCGAGCCCGAGCACCTTGTGGCCGAGCCACAGCCTGACGCCAAGCCGCGCAAGCGAATCGGCAACCGGCTTCACGAGCTCCGCGTCGTACGCGGGCAGCACGCGCTCCGCCGCCTCGACCACGCTGACGTCGACCCCGAGCTTGCGATAGACGATCCCGAGTTCCAGCCCGATGTAGCCCGCGCCGACGACGACCAGCCGCTTCGGCAACGTCTTCGGCGACAGCGCCTCGGTCGACGACACGACATGCCCGCCGAACGGCATCGACGGCAGCGCGACCGGCTCCGAACCCGTCGCGAGCAACAGATGCTCGCAGCCGATCCGGATCGTCTCGCCGCCGGCGTCGACCTCGACGGTCTTGCCGTCGATCACGCGCGCATCGCCGTGCAGCACGCGCACGCCGTTCTTCTTCAGCACCGCGCCGACGCCGCGCGTCAGCTTGTCGACGACGCCATCCTTCCACGCGACGCTGCGCGCGATGTCGATCTCCGGCGAGTGCACGCGGATGCCGAGCGCGCCTTCGCCTGCGTGGTCGCGCGCCTGCTCGAAGGCATCGGCGACGTGGATCAGCGCCTTCGACGGAATGCAGCCGATGTTCAGGCAGGTGCCGCCGAGCCGGTCGCGCTCGACGAGCAGCGTCGGAATGCCGAGCTGCCCGGCGCGAATGGCGGCGACGTAGCCGCCCGGCCCGCCGCCGATCACGAGCAGCGTGGTGTGTTCATTTTTCATCAGGATCACTCCACGAACAGCAGCGCGGGGCGTTCGAGCAACGCGCGCACCGCCTGGATGAATTCGGCCGCGTCCATGCCGTCGACGACGCGATGATCGAACGACGACGACAGGTTCATCAGCTTGCGCGCGACGACCGCGCCGTCGCGGAACATCGGGCGCTCGACGATGCGGTTCACGCCGACGATGCCGACCTCCGGATGATTGATGACCGGCGTCGACACGATGCCGCCGAGCGGGCCGAGGCTCGAAATCGTGATCGTCGAACCGGTGAGTTCGTCGCGCTGCGCGCGGTTGGCGCGCACCGCGTCGGCCAGCCGAGCGATTTCAGCCGAGAACGACCACACGTCGCGCGCTTCCGCGTGACGCAGCACGGGCACCGTGAGGCCGGCGTCGGTCTGCGTCGCGACGCCCATGTGCACCGCGCCGGAACGCGTCACGACGCCGGCTTCGTCGTCGAAGCGCGCGTTGATCTGCGGAAAGTCGCGCAACGCGATCACCATCGCGCGGATCAGCAGCGGCAACAGCGTGAGCCGGCCGCGCGCGTCGCCGTAGCGGCGATTCAGTTCCGCGCGCAGCGCTTCGAGCTCGGTCACGTCGATTTCCTCGACGTAGCTGAAGTGAGGAATGCGCCGCTTCGCTTCCTGCATCTTGCGCGCGATCGCGCGGCGCAGGCCGATCACCGGGACTTCGGTCTCGTCGGTCCGTTCGTCATAGCCGCGTGCAGTTTGCGCGCTCGCCCGGCCGCCGGTGCGCGCGTACGCATCGAGGTCCGAATGCAGGATCCGCCCGGCGTCGCCCGTGCCGCGCACATAGCGCAGCTCGATGCCCATGTCCCACGCGCGCTGGCGCACCGCCGGCGACGCGAGCGGCCGTTCGCCCGGCGCCAGCGCCGCGCGCGGCGGCACGGCGTGCGCTTCGCGGCGCGGCTCGGCGGGCGCGCGGCTCGCCGGGGGCTCCGCATCCGAGGACGAAACCGCAGGCGCTGCTGCAGCCGGCGCCGCGACAGCGACTTCAGTGGCCACGGCGGCCTCCCGCACGTCTGCGCCCGGCTTCAGGTTGCCATCACCCTCGACCTCGAGACGAATCAGCTCGCTGCCGACCGCCATCATCTCGCCGAGTTTGCCGCCGAGCGCAAGCACCTTGCCCGTCACGGGCGATGGAATCTCGACCGCCGCCTTGTCGGTCATCACGTCGGCGAGCGGCTGGTCCTCCTTGATCGTCTGCCCGATTTCCACATGCCAGGCCACCAGCTCGACCTCGGCGATCCCTTCGCCGATATCCGGCATCTTGATGACGTGAATACCCATGTCAAGCCTCCATCACGCGTCGCAACGCTTCGCTGACCCGGCCCGGGCCGGGAAAATACGCCCATTCCTGTGCATGCGGATACGGCGTATCCCAGCCCGTCGTGCGCTCCACGGGTGCCTCGAGGTGATAGAAGCAGTGCTCCTGCACGAGCGACACCAGTTCCGCGCCATACCCGCAGGTGCGCGTCGCCTCGTGCACCACGACGCAGCGCCCGGTCTTGCGCACCGACGCGACGACCGTCTCCAGATCGAGCGGCCACAGCGTGCGCAGGTCGATCACCTCGGCATCGATGCCCGTCTCCTCGGCGGCGGCCAGCGACACGTGGACCGTCGTGCCGTACGTCAGCACCGTCACGTCGCTGCCGGCGCGCACGACGGCGGCCGAGTCGAGCGGCACCGTGTAGTAGCCCTCGGGCACCGCGCTCGCCGGATGCTTCAGCCACGACGTGACGGGCCGTTCGTGATGGCCGTCGAACGGCCCGTTGTAGAGCCGCTTCGGCTCGAGAAAGATCACCGGGTCGTCGTTCTCGATCGCCGCGATCAGCAGCCCCTTCGCGTCGTAAGGGTTCGACGGCATCACGGTGCGCAGCCCGCACACCTGCGTGAACATCGCCTCCGGGCTCTGGCTGTGGGTCTGGCCGCCGTAGATGCCGCCGCCGCACGGCATGCGGATCGTCATCGGCGCGGTGAACTGGCCGGCGGAACGGTAGCGCAGCCGGGCGCCTTCCGACACGATCTGGTCGGAGGCCGGGTAGAAATAGTCCGCGAACTGGATCTCGCACACGGGCCGCAACCCGTACGCGCCCATCCCGACCGCCGCGCCGACGATCCCGCTTTCCGAGATCGGCGCGTCGAACACGCGCGACTTGCCGTACTTCGTCTGCAACCCCTCGGTGCAGCGGAACACGCCGCCGAAATAGCCGACGTCCTGGCCGAACACCACCACGTCGCCGTCGCGCCCGAGCATCACGTCCATCGCGGAGCGCAGCGCCTGGATCATCGTCATCGGCTGCGTGGCCGTCGTCGTTGCTTCTCGTTGCGCCATGCTCACGCTCCCAGTTCCTGGCGCTGACGACGCAGATGCGCGGGCAGCTCCTTGTACACGTCGTCGAACATCGACGCCGGCGACGGAATCCGCTCGTCGGCCAGCGTCCCGAATTTTTCCGCCTCCTTCTGCGCGGCGATCACCTCGGCCTCGAGCTCGGCGGTGAGCGCGTCGTGCGCGCTGTCCGACCAGATGCCCCTGGCGATCAGGTGGCGCTTGAAGCGGGCGATCGGATCGCCGAGCGGGAAGTGGGTCCAGTCGTCGCTCGGCCGGTATTTCGACGGATCGTCCGACGTCGAGTGCGCACCGGCGCGGTACGTCACCCATTCGATCAGCGTCGGGCCGAGGTTGCGGCGCGCCCGTTCGGCCGCCCAGCTCGACGCCGCGTAGATCGCGAGGAAATCGTTGCCGTCGACGCGCAGCGACGCGATCCCGCAGCCG
>Ga0157367_1000055_pt1 | contig 56562 bp, 75 predicted proteins | sample AttbisABBM2_FD_113142 | JGI IMG/M metagenome (GOLD analysis project Ga0157367, IMG submission 113142) | Fungus gardens microbial communities from leaf cutter ant in Botucatu, State of São Paulo, Brazil - Atta bisphaerica ABBM2 | ecosystem: Host-associated > Fungi > Mycelium > Unclassified ... | reverse complement strand
CTTCACGTCGACGCCGTACGCGCTCGTGTCCTGCGAGATCACGAGCAGTTCCTTCACGCCCGACTTGAACAGGTTCTCCGCCTCGAGCATCACTTCGGCGACCGGACGCGACACGAGATCGCCGCGCATCGACGGGATGATGCAGAACGTGCAGCGATGGTTGCAGCCTTCGGAGATCTTCAGGTATGCGTAGTGGCGCGGCGTAAGCTTGATGCCGGCGGCCGGCACGAGATCGACGAACGGGTCGTGCGGCTTCGGCAGGTGCGAATGCACGGCCTGCATCACTTCGCCCACCGCGTGCGGGCCGGTGACGGCGAGCACCTTCGGGTGGACTTCCTCGATGAGGTTCGAGCCGCTGGCGCTCGACTTCGCGCCGAGGCAGCCGGTGACGATCACCTTGCCGTTCTCGGTCAGCGCTTCGCCGATCGCATCGAGGCTTTCCTGCACGGCTTCGTCGATGAAACCGCAGGTGTTGACGACGACGAGGTCGGCGCCGTCGTACGTGCCGGAGATTTCATAACCTTCGGCGCGCAACTGCGTGATGATTTGTTCGGAGTCGACGAGCGCTTTCGGGCACCCGAGGGATACCATACCTATACGCGGTGCCGGTGCGGGAGCCGGTGTAATTTTCTGAGACATCTGGAGTGTGGGGCGTGGCAGCAAAAGCGAGAGTTTACAGCTATTTACGGTTCAGCGACCCAAAACAAGCGGCAGGCGGCAGCATAGACCGCCAGCTTGAGTACGCGGCCCGCTGGGCGGCCGATCACGACCTGGAGCTCGATGCGTCCCTATCACTTCGGGACGAAGGATTGTCGGCATACCACCAGCGTCACGTCCGGCAGGGAGCGCTCGGAGTGTTCCTGCGTGCCGTCGAGGACGGCCAGGTGCACGCCGGGTCCGTACTGATCGTTGAGGGTCTGGATCGGTTGAGCCGCGCCGAGCCGCTACAGGCACAGGCGCAGCTCGCGCAGATCGTAAACGCCGGCATCACGGTCGTCACGGCCAGTGACGGCCGCGAGTACAACCGTGAGCGCCTCAAGGCGCAACCGATGGATCTCGTATACAGCCTGCTTGTTATGATCCGGGCGCACGAGGAATCGGACACGAAGAGTAAACGCGTCAAGGCTGCGATACGCCGCCAGTGTCAGGGCTGGATCGCCGGCACGTGGCGCGCGCCGATCCGCGTCGGAAAGGATCCGCATTGGGTCCGGGAAAGCGAAGGCGGCGAGTTCGAGCTGATACCGGAACGCACGGAGGCAGTGCGTCATGTCATCGCGATGTTCCGGCAGGGACACGGCGCGGTCCGGATCGTGCGGGAGCTTGCCGAGCGCGATCTCCAGATCACCGACAGCGGCCGCTCAGCATCCAGTCACATCTATCGGCTGCTGGCAAACCGGATGCTGATCGGCGAGAAGACGGTCGAGGTTGACGGCGAGACGTTCCGCCTCGAAGGCTACTACCCCGCCCTGCTGACGCCGGCCGAATTCGCCGACCTGCGCTACTTAGCCGAGCAGCGCGGTCGGCGCAAGGGCAAGGGAGAAATTCCCGGCGTCGTGACGGGGCTCGGGATTACCTACTGCGGCTACTGCGGTGCCGCGATCGTCGCGCAGAACATCATGGGCCGACGGCGGGACGCTGACGGCCGCCCATACCCCGGCCACCGCCGGCTGCACTGTGTCACGTACAGCCAGAGCGCTGGATGCAAGGTCAGCGGAAGTTGCAGCGTCGTACCGGTCGAACGGGCCCTGATGCTGTATTGCTCGGACCAGATAAATTTGACGCGACTACTGGAAGGTGACTCTGGCACGGTATCGCTCGCTGCGCAGTTGGCCAGTGCGCGGCAACGCGTCGCGGAGCTCGAGGCAAAGGTCCAGCGCGTCACTGAGGCGTTGCTATTCGACGACGGCGACGCGCCGGCCGCGGTGTTACGCCGCGTACGCGAGCTCGAAAGTCAGCTTGCGAGCGAACGACTGGATGTCGACTCGTTTGAGCATCAGCTCGCCGCATCGGCGTCGAACGTCGCGCCGGCCGCAGCGGAAGCGTGGCGCGAGCTTGTACATGGCGTCGAGCACCTCGACTACGATGCGCGCATGCTGGCCCGTCAACTGGTCGCAGATACGTTCTCTCGGATCGTGATTTATCAGTCGGGGTTCCGCCCAGATCTCGATGATCAAACCATCGGTATAATTTTGGTTGCAAAGCGCGGCAGCACTCGCATGCTCCATATCAATAGAAGCACTGGGGATTGGAAGTCCGCAGAAGATGTGCAACTCGCAGGCGACAATACGCTACCGGACCCACAATAATTAGAGGACCAATGATGAGCAATCCAGTTTTCCTGCATGGAATTAAATTGAAAAATTTCCGCGCACTTGGAAAAATCGAACAAATCATCGGTCCATTCCGATCATTTAATTTTTTCATCGGAGCAAATAACTCCGGAAAGTCCGGGATTCTCGCCGCGATCGCGAATTACTTACCACTCCGACCCGTAACAAACTCGCCATTCTCTTCGGCGTCCGCCATTTCCATCCCTCCTCTTGATGGGCACGGCAAAGAAAGCCATGGGATGAAGATTTCCATGGGAATTCCGGAATCTAACATCTCGTCACTCTTACTTGATGGAATTACGGAGAACCTTCGGCCAAACTGCAATCCGATCATTAAAAAACTGTGCTCCGCGATCGCAGAGGATGGGCTAATTTGGTATACGGCAACTCCGCCCTTCAATACCCCCCCAGAAATATCGTCCGCTGAATTTCGGAGCATCTCAGACATTCTGACAGCAAACGAGTGGCAAAGTCTTTGGCGGGGCATAAAACCTGGCTATTCAGGCGGAAGTCCGGGGCAACACTTCAACGATTTCTTTCATTACATGGTTGGCAAGGGCGATCTCTCCCTTCCCAAAATTACGCTTATTCCGGCAATTCGAAAAATTGGTCCACATGGCGAAGAATTCGATAACAGCGGAAATGGTCTAATTGATCAACTCGCACAGATTCAGAACCCTGATCATGACCATCTTGAGGATCGGAGATTGTTTGATCAGATCAATAAATTCGTTGTTGATGTTACCGGCCTGTCGTCAGCTCGCATAGAAGTTCCACACGACCGAAAACATATTCTCGTTCACACCAACTCGATCACTCTTCCACTCGAATCACTTGGAACGGGGATTCACGAGGTAATACTTCTCGCGTCGCTATGCACCCTCCATAGTCGAAAAATAATTTGCATGGAGGAGCCTGAATTACACTTGCACCCACTACTTCAAAAGAAATTAGTTCGATACCTTCAAAAATATACATCCAACCAGTATTTTGTGTCGACTCACTCGGCGAGCTTTATAGATACGCAAGGCGCTGCCGTATTTCACGTATCGCACGATGGGCAACAATCCACGGTAAAGCGCAGCATCTTAAATCAAGACAAATTTGCGATATGCGAGGAACTTGGATATAAAGCATCCGATCTACTGCAGGCCAATGCTGTGATTTGGGTTGAAGGCCCATCAGATCGACTTTATATTGAGCACTGGATCTCGAAAAGAGCACCGGAATTGATCGAAGGGATTCACTATTCCATCATGTTTTATGGCGGTCGACTTTTGAGTCACCTTACCGCAAATGACGACGAAGTCAGCGAGTTCATTTCTCTCCGCACCCTGAACAGAAACATCGCGCTCGTGATGGACAGCGATCGAGAGGCAGAGAACTCGGAAATAAATGCAACAAAGAAACGATTAATCTCAGAATTCTCAAAAAGTAGCGGCATTGCCTGGCTTACCACCGGACGGGAAATCGAAAATTACATCGAACCGAGTGTTCTACACAGCTGCCTTAAGGAACACTATGGCGACACATACGTTCGCGCCAGCAGGACGGGACAATTTGACCACGCCTTATACTTCTACCGAAAGAGCAACAGCGGAAACGGAAGAAGCGAGCTTTTTAAAGGCGCAGACAAAATAAAAATTGCACGAAAAGTGTGCGATACAGAATCAATGCCAGATAGATTAGGGCTTTACAACCAGATCGATGAGATTATTAATATGATTAAATCCGCGAATGATTAGGCCAGCAAATGCTTGGCCTACACCGGTTTCATCGTGAAGCGCCAGCACCGATGCCGTTGCATTAATGCACCGTCTAGTTACCTTTCGGTTCTGCGACCATCTCGTCAGCTGGATATAGTTGAAGCATCGCGCGCGCTGCCTCGACGTTCGACGTTGTCAACCATTCCTCCCAGTCGTCCGGCCGCAGGATTACGACTGACCGCTTCTCGTCGCCCGGCTTATGCATGCGGGACATGATCGGATGGCCGTCGGCGTTGACAGTGATCATCGACATCGCATGGCGCGCGGCACCGTCCGGCCCCTTCAAGGTGCGCCAGATGCCGGCGACACACATCGTCGTACGGCTGGCCACGGCGATCCTCTGCCATACGCACGGACCAAGAATCCACTTGCCGTCGACGTCCTGCCGTGCATCCGGGTAAGACGGCTCGATCACATACTGCGCTGGAATCAGGCAGCGGATTCCTGATCGCCATGCCGGCCCGTAGAGCCGCGATTCGCCGAGATTGTCGTCTCGCACATTCATCGTGCTGCGCATCGGAGGCGGCTTGCGGCCCTGCTCCTTAGCCTTCTCGACGTTGGCCTTTTGGAGCGCGCGGGGCCAGAAGCCGAACCCGGCGATCAGGGGCTTAATCTGCCCGTCGATGCTTGCGACGATGGGCGCGTCATAGTCCTGGTAGATCTCCGGCTTCCAAGGGGTCCACCGGTACAGGTCCCGGAAGCTGTCGATCTTCAGTTCGCTCAGCCCTGGATCTTCGCCCGGCGCCACGTAGCTGGTGCACATCGGCCGTCCCCAATTTTTCGAGTTGACCGCACCATCTTACCGCGCGTTAAACTGTATATCCATACAGTACTTGCGCATCATGGCTACCAAAGAGCTTCCATATTTCGAGTGCCCTACAGCGCAGCAGCTTCGCGCCATATGGCAGCGCTATCCGGAGGGGCACGAAGTACGGGCCCTTGTCCTGGAAATCGTCCGTGCGCGCAGGCAATTCGCAGAAGCGGAGCGGCTCAGGAAGTCGATCCAATCCGTATGGAAGGAGGACACCGGCGGGACTCACCTCGTCGCGCTGCACCAACTTCGGCTCCTGCTTCAAGACGAGATTCAGCGATGGGATTGGCAGTAGGTGGCCGCAAGTTAGGACCGGGGACACCTGCCACAACCGCCAAGCGCCCCCATGCCGCGGAAATTTACTTCTTCACCGGCTCAATGCCCCAGCACTGCGCAGCCCGTCCGTCCTCCGGGATGGACTCCGGGTTGTATTTGCACGTGTTGATCGTGTTCAGAGCGACCTTGTAGCGATCGACCAACGGATCCGCAATACTGGCGAGGTGCGCGTCGCGCACGGTTTGATCAGGCGTATTGCAATCAGCCCCCATGTGCGAAACATCGGGCTTGGCGATTCCGCCGATCGGCGTGACGACGCCATCGATACCGGCGCCGTTGATCACGTCGTACAGCGCCTGCGAGGCGGGCCAATACGAATTCACGACGGCATACCCATTCTCGTCGACAGTCCGGACCTCCTTGACTCCGGCACACGATCCGACCGGCCGCGCAGCAAAAATCACTCGGCCCTTGAGGTATTCGCGCGCGCCGTACACCTGCAGGTCGTGCTTGAGCTGTTCGACCACGGCGCGCCTCGCTGCCGAATCGATGTAGCCGGTCATATCGTCGAGTTCGAAATACACCAGCGCCCATTCGCTGATATTGGTTTTCGAGTTTGCGATTTCGGCAAGAGTCGGTCCCACACCATCGTTTTCGCTCATCACGATGTCATGCAGCGTCGACCCGTTGACGATGCCGGGATAAACGGCAATGTCGGCACCGCGCGCCTTGAACGCGTCTTGCAGGGCCGCGATGGTAGGCTGCACGTCACCAGAAGACGCGCCCGGCGCCGACGCGGCGCTCGAGATGTCCGCAGCGGCCGCCATCGCTCGGGCGCGCTGCGTCGCGGCCAACGGAACCCCGGAATATTGCAGCCGAATTGCCGGGCCAGATGCGGTCGAGGTTGGCGAGTCGTCACCACCACCGCAAGCCGAAAGCGTCAGCCCCGCCAAAACAGCGGCCATCAAAGTTTTTTTCATTGTGGTTCTCAGGTCAGAAGTTGTTATATCCCCGGATCGTCAATTTTACATATTGATTACGACACCGGGAAACTGAAAGCCCAAAGCAAGTGCCAGCAAAAGTTGAGGTGGCGGCCGCCGAGCAGCTGCGCCGCCAATTGCCCGTCCCGCATCTAGCGCAGCGTCGCGCCCGTCAACGCGTCGTAATCGCTTTCGCACTGCCGGCCGGCAATGCCCCGCGTGTCAGCAATTCGCGCGAACTCTCCCGCAGCCTCGTCAGTCCGGCCGAGCACGTCGGCGAGCAGATCGAGGGCGTCGCCGGCTGTCGAGCTTCCGGCCGCAGTTGCGGAATAGCGGGCGCGCCCGACAAGCTCGGCGACTTGCTTGCGCAGGCCGCCAGCAGCAGAAGCAGCGGCGGCAGCGGCAGCGAGCGCCTGATCACGTTTCTTCCAAGCATCTTCAGCATTCCCCTGTTGTTGGCGAGCAATTCGGTCGCTTTCGTCGCGCTCGGCAGCGAGCTCGCGAATTCGCTGCGCCTGCGTTTCCACTGTGTGAGACTGGTCGGCATCGCGATGACCCTTGAAATAGCCGGCCGCAGCGCCGATGACCACCGAAGCCACGATCGCGAACCAGATGCGCGGATCGAACCAGGTCATAAACCCTCCGAATAAGTCGTGCTCGTCGCGCCAAACGATGCCGTGAGCACCTGTCGCCGCGGCTTCGTGCCGATCGGCGCGAGGCCGATATGCACCCACGTACCCTCCTGGATCAGCTGGTCGAACTCAATCGACGACGCGCTGATCGCCCGGCAGATATCGAGCGGTGCACCAAACTTCGGACAGATAAAATCGGCGGCCAGGCCCGACAGGTGCGCGCTGCTCGGAACACCACCAACCGCGCGATTGAGTGCTGCCGCCCGATAACCTGACGTGATGATCACGGGCCGCCCGCCGAGCACGTCGCGCACGCGCTCGAGCGCTTCCGCCGTTCGACGCAGATTCGCCGCGACCGGCGCCGTCGGAGTGTTATCGATGCCGCGCCGGCGTGCCGTGTCGCTCGCGATCAACTCCTCGAGCGTGAAATGTGCTGTGAGATTTCCCATGTTTATTTTTCTCCGAATACCCGCTTTGCATTTCGTCGCAGCAGCACCTCCAGGTACTGCGAGCCGACGATGCCCAGTGCGCTTCCCAGGCCGAGCAGCGCAATCGGCGGCAGATCCGGGATCTGCAGCAAAGCCAAACCCGCAACCATCGAGGTCGCCGAACCAAGCACCGCGCGCCCCGCTACAAGTCGGAACGTCAAATGCTCGCTACCCACCAAAACCTTCGCAATGCCAATCAGTCCGCCCATGAGAATCAACTCCAAGATCGTCTTTTCGTGCTCTTGCATTACCGCTCCCCGTTTCCTGCCCCGTAAAAAGAAAGGCCGCCAATTTGGCGGCCCATCACACAATCCCCGTCGCATCCAGCACCATGAAGCGCGAATGCCATTGCTCTCTAAATCCCGACCAGTTCGGCTTTCTCCCACCTCCGTACATTGTTGTGCCCCACGAAACCGTATTTCCGCTCACGCGAATCGAGCTCAGTTCGACCCCTGCCGGGTCGTAGCTCCACGCCTGACGGACCGGGTAAATCCCCGACACGATGACCGGGACACCGTAAGTCCGCGATTCCCACGTAGCACCAGGTGCGCCCAACGTCGCCCATCCCGTTCCCGGCAGATACTCGTTGTAGATCACATCAAGCACACGCAGAAACGGCTTCGAGGAATCGGCTATCAACTCACCGCGCTCGTTGAAGACCTGCAGCCCGAACTTTCCGGCCACCGGCGGCACACGATCAAACAGGAAGAAGGAGACCGTGCAGGCACGCTCAGTGATAAACGTCAGCGTGTACGTGTTACCGCTTCGCGCTGTGCGCCATACCGTGACCCCAACCCCGTCAGACGCATACACGCCGTACATTGGTCCTGCCGTGGAATTGAAGGTGAACGAAACATTCGGCAACGTCGTGTAGAACGCCTTTCCGGCATCATTGAGCGCCAACTGAAGCACCCCATCTGCCGAGTTTGCCGACATCGCCTGTACCATTTGATAGTTCGGGGTCGAGCCGTCTATCTGATACACACCCGTATCGGTGAACGCTTGAAAACCTGCACTCATCAATACACCCCGAAAACGATCCAGCCCGGAACCTTCACATATGCGTTCGAACCGCTAGCGTTCGCGCTGTAACGCCAACTGACGCCGAACCTATCGATCGAAACAACGGGCGACGGCTCCGCACCGGACACACGATAAAAAATCTGATCGGGCATAAAAGCCCAAAACGGTTCCCCACCGGACATATCCGCCCCCACACCGCCGTCATTTCCTCCCGTATGCACGACGCCGATCACTCGCCCTGCACGCGACTTCGCGTCGAGAACCAGACGGCCGGCGCCGTCAAAAATCTGAAGTCCGGCCGTCATCACCACATCCCCATGCGCACACGCAACACGCCGTTACCGTCATAAACACGGACGCTGCTACCGTCCATCACCAGCCGATTCCCGCTGCCGTCAGATGCGTTGATCTCGAACCAGCCGCTCTTGTCGAGCCGCCAACCCTGCCGACCTGCGATGTAGTTGTCGGACTGGATGTAGCTGCCGATCATCGCGTTCGTGATCCAGCCCGCGCCGATGAGCGCCTGGCGAATGAACACCTGCCCGCCCTGCACCACGAATGGAACGATCATCGCGCCACCATTGTTCGGGTCGACCACAGCGAACCGGCTCGCCGACACCAGTACCTGCGATTCGACGATGCCATCGTTGTTGTCGATCCCAATGCCAATGCCGGCGATGTACGTGCGGCCATCAGTCGTGATCTGAGTCTTGATCTGGTACGACGCCGAGACTCGACCGTTCAGATCCGCATATGACTGCGCAACCGTCTGGACCGCCGCAGCGTTCGCGTTCGCCTGCGCACGAACCGTCGTGATCTGCTCGGCCTGCGCACTCACCGAGTCGACTCGAGCCTGCGACTCCGTTCGAATATCGGCATACAACGACGCCTGACCGTTCTGCATCTGCGCCGTCACGGAATCGAGCCGTTGTGCGAGCGCCATGTCGGCCTCGGCACGTGCAGCTTGCTCGGAATAGACGCCGGCCATTACCTGCGTCGAGCCGGCAGCCTGCCCCGTATCACCAGCCATCGGCACATTCAGCTGTGCCGACACCTGGTTAATCTGAGATGCAAGTGCGCCGTCCGCGTCGGCACGCGCCTTCTGTTCAGCCGAAATAGCCGCGGCATTGCCGCTGGCTGATGCCGTTACCGCGTCAATCCGAGTCGACAGCGCACCGTCTGCGTCGGCACGCGCTTTTTGTTCGGCCGTGATCGCCGCCTGGTTCGCGCCGACGTCGGCAACCACCGCATCGACACGCTTGCCGAGCGCCGTGTCGGCACCGGCCCGCGCCGTTGCCTCCGAGGAAATGGCCGCAGCGTTGTCGTTCGATTTCGCAACGACCGTGTCGATACGCATCGACAGCGCTCCGTCAGCGTCAGCTCGTGCAGTCGCCTCCTGCTTAATCGCGGCCGCCGCGTCGCCGACACCAGCCGTTACGGTATCGATCCGCTTACCGAGCGAGTCGTCCGCCGTCTGGCGAGCCTGCTGCTCGGAGGTAACTGCCGCGCCGCGCAAACGCGCCTCTTCCGCCACCGCATCCGCCCGATCCTTTGCCTCTTTTGCAATCGCGTCCGTGCGATCCTTCACCTCCTTGGAAATTGCCGCGGCGTTATCCGCGACGCCCTGCTGAATCCCGGGTATCGCGTCGATCGGCGTCTTTAGATCTTCGCCGAGCGCAGAATGCGAAATCTGCCCTTCGAAGTATTTCTCGTATTCACTTTGATCGGTCGACGGCTGCCCCTGCACGCCGGGACCATTGGCCGGAAACCACGGGCCAACATTTCCGGTTGTGTCGATCAACCGCGCCCAAAAATAGAACACCTGGCCGACAGCAAGGCCCTGAATCGACGTCGACGCCTGCGGATACGCATAATCCGACAGCTTGATCGCACTATCGCGACTCGGCGTGCGGCTCTGCCAAATCTCCGTCCGCTGTGTGTCGCCGGCCGATCCGTCGCCGGGAAACGCCCAGTCGAGGTTGATGCCATAGACCACGCCCGCCGCTTTGAGCGAAACAACCGCCGGCGGGAGACTCGTTTTTCCCGTCATCTGCGTTTCTACGCTGACGGCCGGCAGCGACGTGACGTTCATCACGTTTTGCGCCCGCACGCGCGCAACATACCGCCCCTGATAGATTCCAGGTACCTCGACCTGCAGGCCACCGGTACGCGGGACGCTCACCCACTCGCCGTTATCCTTGCGCCACTCCGGCAGATAGGTCACTGCGTTAACAGCGGCATCCCACGCGATGACCATCGTTGTCTTGGAAATGCCCTGATCAACTGCCGAGTAAGCCGAGATCCGCACGTTTGTCGGCGACGCTTGTACCGACGGCGGAATGATCGTCGGCGGCCGCTGCTGAATCTGCGCGCCGTCGTCGATCGCCGCGTATTTCCCCGGCTCGTGCATCGTCGCTGTGATCGTGTACGCGATCTGCCCTTCGTCGTCGCTCTCCTGCACGCTGACGACGCGATAAAGCTGCGCGCCAAGCTCGCCGCTCTCCAGCATCCAAACAGCGCCGGGAACCGGATCGGCATCGAAGCGATTCGCCAAGGTGAGCACGTCGCCGCTCACGGACTTCACTGCGCGCGACTGTGCAATGCCGGACGCCAGGATTGCCGTGAAGCGGTCGCCTGCCGCTACTGTGGGCGCCTTGTCCAGCGTAACGACGGCTCCGACTGTTGAACGAATGCGCCCGCCGATTCGCCTACCAGCCTTTTTCGGATCGGCGATCGCGATCACCTGCCCTGGGCCGACCAGCACCCCGTCCATGCCGACCTGGAACGACACCGTTCCGGACTCGTAGCGAGACGTCAAAAGAATCCACTTCCCGAGCCGATGCGCCTGAGCCTGAGACGTGCACCCGAACGCGGTAATCTGAGTCTTGACCACACCGTATCGCGCGATCCCGTCCTCGTCCGGCACGTATTCGACTGCTTGCTTGTACTGGTTCGTCGGATCGTTGTAGCTGACGAGCGCGACCGTGTAGCGTGTCTTACGCTCGCTGCCGACATACCGGAATGCGGCGCCGATTACGTTCGCCGCGGTGTACACGTACACCGGATCGGACGGCATATCAGCCGACGCGACGACCGCACCAGGTCCCCAGTACGCGATACCGCGGAAAACACTGGCAATGTCCTGCAGCACCTTGAACGCATCCGCTGCCGACTGGATCACGCAATTGCACGTGAAACGCGGCTCGACGCCGCCCTTTCCATCGGATACCTTCACGTCGCAGTAGCGGGCGATCTCGTACAGCCCCCACTTATCGATCATCGACGCGTCGACCGTTTTGCCCAGCCCGTAGCGCTCGTTCAACAGCAGGTCGTAGAAGATCCATGCCGGATTGTTCGTCCACGCCGGCTTGAATGTGCCATCCCACAGACCCGAGTACGTGCGCGTGTCTGGGTCGTAATTCGACGGCACACGCACGATCAGGCCGCGTACGTGATATGACCGCACCGGCACCTGCGAGAACGAGCGCGCGTCGAACGTCATTCCGACAAGTGCCGTCATCGGATAGCGCAACTTCCGATCGATGACCTCGGTAATCGCCTCGATGTTGACCGCGTCGGCAATCAACGAACTGTGCATGTTCGGCGTGATGCGACGCACGCGCACCAGCCAGCCGGTTTTCGCGCGCGGCAGCTCGATCCGGTGCGATCGCTCGTAGAGTGACGTCGTCTTGCCGTCGAACGCGGCTTTCAGCACTTCTGCGTACGAGCCACCATCGACCGACAGATCGATCGCGTATTCGACGCGGTAGCCAAACACCCCGGTCGACGGATCGCTCTTTTGAAGCGCCGGCACACCGAATCGAATACGGACGGCCGTGAGCTGCGTGTTCTGCACCTGCCGCACCCACGGCGCGTCCGACGTGAGCGGCACGCCGACTGCCGCTTCGCGCTCGACCGCCGGAAAGCCCGGCATGAAATCCTGATCCAGCGTGCCGGTTCTCATGTCCACGGTGTAGTTCTGAACGTTGACCGAACCATCGCTGTTTTGGATCGGCGTGCCGTCCAGATAGACCGACTGCATGCCATTGACCAGGCCGGCAATCGGCCCCTCGCCGATGATGTCGAGCACCTTCGCGCGTGCGGTCGAATGGAGACTGTCCGGCGACTCGCTTGCGCCACCGCCCCCGCCCCCGCCCTTCGCTCCGCTGATACGCTTCGGACCGGATTCCGCGTATAGCTTTTTCACACCTGATCCTCTGTGTAGATGCCCGAACTCGCGACCTTCGATCCGGTGATCATTTCGCCGTAGACGAGCGGCACCGGCTCGCCTTGCGCGGCACTGTTCACCGGTCCGTTGAAGTAGTAGGACGTGCCGTTGTCGGCGACACCAGCCAGCCCCACCTGCTGCGGACTAAGCATTTGCACGATTCCGCCAAGCGCCATCGATGCACCAAGCCCCATCAATTGCGCGCCCCACGGCTGCCCATAAAACGACGCGACAGCGCCGACGACCATCAGGGCTGCGCCGAAAATCGTCTGAAAAAGCCCGCCGCTCTTACTGCCGATAATCACCGGCGCAATCCGGATAGCGTCACTACCCACCGGCGCATCGAGATCGTCCTGGCTCAAGTTGCGACGTCCGTTGAACACTGCAAACGTGAGCCCGTTGTCGCGCGCTTCGAGCAGGAACCGCCGAAAGCCGGGAAGCAGCACCGACAGCGCCCGCACGGCCTCCGCAGTTGACGAGACGGCCAGCCGATGCACGCGACCGAACCGCGCACCGGCGATCCCGTAAAGCCTCACCTCCCGTACCGTGTCCGTCACGACTCACCCCCCATGTGCCGCAGCACCGTTGTGCAGCAATCGCGCCACATCGATCCCCACACCGCACGACATGACAGTCGTCCGTACATGTGATGTGCGAACATGCCGTCGCCGAGATACACCCCCGAGTGATTCGGCACGCCGTTTTTGCTCCGGACCTGCATCAGCAGTACGTCGCCCGGCTCGAGCTGCGCGTCACGCCCGATGTCGAGGAAACCCGCGTCCTGGTAGTGCGCGATATACAGGTTCGAATGCCCGTCGGCCCACCAGCCGTCCTTACGCTCGAAATCCGGCAACGCGATACCGCGCTCGGCGAGATACCAGTCGCGCACGAGCGAATAGCAATCAAGCACGCCGTGCAGATACTCCCGGCCGTAGAGCGGTGCAACGTATCCGCTCGGCCCGAACTCGCACCAGTTGTCGACGTCGATCGACCCGTCGGCCTGCACGCCAAGAGAGACAATCACCCACTTCGCAATGCCGGCCCGCTCGCACACGGTGCGATCCCCCATGCTCGGCTGTGCCCTCCCATTCGGATGCGAGTGCACCATTGCGAGGATCTCTCCCATGTCCTCCGCATCTGCGTAATCCTCGGCCGCGAGCGCGAATTGTTCAGTCGGCGCAGCCGCGACGTTTCGACCGGGCATGTACAACTCACCCGATGCGGTTTCCACGATCAGCCCGCAGCACTCACGCGGGTATTCCGCGAGCGCGTGCCCCGCGATCGCTTGTTTGATTCGTTCGTCCATAAAAAAACCCGCCGGGCGGCGGGTCCATGAAGATAGTTTGAACGACGGGCTAGGCGAGTGTGTCGCACAAAAATCCGCCGTGTGGCAGCGGATTGTTCACGCCATACCGGCATTCACACCCGCTGATTTTCTGGCTGCATCGATCGAGCGCTGGATCGCTCACCGGCTTGTCGTCCTTATCGAAAAACACCATAGCGGTATATCCGCATTCCGGCCCTCGATACCGCCACTGGCACATGCCAACGATCTGTCGGGCCGGCACCTGCTGACCGCCAAAATCGAGCGGCGATGACAGCGTGAATTCGACCTGTACACCGGGTTGCTCATCGCTTTTCTGCTCAATGCGCCACTGTTCGACAGGCCACTGCTCATTCGGATCTGCCGACGGATTGCTTCCCGCAACCCCGGACCCGGTCCACGTCAACACAGCGGATTTCACGGGCGCGGCGGGCAGTTGAACGATACCGGCTTGGTCGACGGTGTAATCAGTCGCCGATACGGGCGCTGCGCCTGTGGGGATGTACGCGCCCGTTTCCTTACCTTGTACCTGCATCGCGCCCCACACGAGCACGTCCGCGCGCGCCGAACCCTTGGAGCCACGCAGATCGAGCCGGAACCCCCGCGCGGTATCCATCGCCGGCGCCGTATGCTCGAAATACGTCCACGCTGGCGTAACGTTCGCGATGATCGGGTAGGCGTTGTGAAAGCTGATCTGCAGCTGGTACTTGGACACGCCATCGTACGATCGCAGCCACACACCCTGCGCAAAGCTCTGTCCCGTGATCGTCGTTTGCCCTTGCGACAATTCGCTTCGATCGTTGTCCGTCATACCGGTCCCGCGATCGAATACGATCCGACACGCCCGACTTACGCCATCAGGCGCAAGGCCGGCATTCGGCGTCACCACAGGCGCGACTCCCGTTCCCGAACCAATCTTCGACCATGCGGACTGCACGAAGTCCTCTGAGAAGCGGATCGCGTTCGTCCGCGGCGTCCTGTATAGAAGCCTGCTTCCCTGCCAGTCGGCCCGCCGGATCGCCGTCACCGTCACATCGCGGACGACCGCGAGGCCGTCAGGACCGACGAGTTGAAATGCACGCGTAACACCGTCACCAATCCCGAACAGCTGGTTCGTCGCGACCTGATCGACCGGGAAGTTGATTGCGTCGAGATACTTGACGAGCGTTCGCCGTCGGTAGACTTTCGCCCCGACAAGATCGTCGAGCGCGACGCATAGCGCCGTGATCGTGCCGTTGATGTCGCCAACCGTAAGCGTCGGCGCAGGCTGCCGCGCATCGGACGTCCGCTCGAATCCGGCCGCCTGGATCGGCCACGGCTTGTATTCCTGCCCTTGCCACACGATCGACGTCGACTGCAGGTGTCCATGAAAGCGCAAAGCATCGCCGCCGATCGCTGTGCAATCAACCTCGAATAGCTCTACGCACCGGCCGGGTTCAAGCGTCTGAATATCCGCAGTGAGCGTCATGCCGTAATCCCCGCGATCTGCATACACCGCGGATAAAGCGGTCCGACCGGCTGGTTCTTTCTTACCAGAAGTTGCAGCGTATACGTCTTGCCAGCCGCAAGCCCCGCAGCAGCAAACGTGGCAACGAGCTTCCCGCGAGACCCCAGTCCGGCGTCGGAAGTCACCAACGTGGATACGTCTTCCGGACCGTCAGCTACGATCTCCGAACCGCTCACAAGCCGCAGGCGGGCAAACGCGTCAACTCCGCCCGCTACACCGGCGGCCATATTCAGCGAGACCGTTGCTGTCGCCATGATCGTTCCGCCGGCGCCGCAAACAACGTTTGCAGCGGCGCGAACCTCGTATGCGTTGTTGTTGAGGTCGCCTTCGTTGTTCCCCGGGGCGCTAAACAAAGTGGGCCGCGTCATGTTTCCGGAATGCCACGGCACTCTGCCTGCAAACGTGGGAATTCCGGAAAGCGCAGGCGCACCACCCAGGTACGCAACGCTCGCCTCCTGCGAATATGCCGAAATCGCACCACCCAGCTCGTATTTCAGATTCGTGTACGTCGCCGCACCAACTCCGCCGGCCGGCGACGCCGTGACACCGATGCGAAACCGCATCTTTGTCGTACCGCTAGGCGCCGTCCCGGTCGCCGTACGAAACGTCGGCGCACTACCGAAATTCACGACCGCCGGCGAAATCACGCTCAACAAGTTATTCGACGCATCCCGAAATTCAACGCCGATCGTGGCGCTACCGGCAGTCATTCCCGCCGATCCGATCACGCCTTGAATAGCGACTCTGATTCCGGGCACAGCAGGAACGTCATCGCTGTAGCTGTACAGCGGCGATCCATTGAGCGAGACCGCATTCTTGAAGAACGTGCCGTTCCCGCCGCTCGGATCCCGGTCGGCCGTGAAATTGACACCGCTCCAGCCGATATTACCGAGCTCGCCGGAACCATTAACCAGGAGATTCGCACCAGCCATGCCGCCCAGTTTGCCGGTTGCGGCCAGGTCTCCGGCAATGCCGCCGCCGACTGTAAGCTGACCGTTCACGGTCAGCGCGCCATCGACGAGCTCATCGTCGCCGCTCGCTCGCGCGCGCATGAGCACTCGCCACGTTTTCACGCCGTCGGTGTCGAGCACCGCTGCCTCTCCAGGATTCAGCCCCGACAATCCGACCGTATCGCCCGATCCATCTGCGGGCGTGAGCGACACACGTTTCGCACCCACGTTGACGAGCCAGACGACCGAATCGCCGGCATACTGCGCCGCCTTTGCCAACTTGACCGTCCCGCCGGCTGCAATGTTGATGCTCACCCGTTTGCCGATATGTGCGTCGCCTAGAGTTTGCGACGACGTGATAGGCGCGGCGGAAGTAATCGCGAACTGCGCATTCAGCACATCAACGTTCGCGTTGAACTTCGAGTTCGCCGTACGCTGGTCATCGCCACCGGATCCGGACGGCGCCGTACCGAGATTTGCTTTTTGAAGATTTGCCATGCCATGTCCTACGGTGCGAATGTCTGCTCAAACTGCGCGGTGATGGTGTACACGTCGCCGTCCTTGGTCGGCTCCGTGTACTTCTCACACACGAATCGCGCCTGCTGCCGAAGCGGCGGCGTCCAAAAAAACGACGTCGCGCCGGCGTGCGCATCCAGGAACGCGAAAATCGCGCTGATCTTGTCGGCCTTCCCGACGAACCGGAGGTTGTATGTCGACACCCGGTTATTGAGGCCGTCGGCCGCACGCTGCGTGTATCCATCGCCGAACTCGGCTTTGCGCACCCGCAGCGTCGTATCGCCGCCGAAACCCTGCACGGTCGGCGACCAGTTAAACGTCTCGGCCATCACCCCATCCCGTTTTTCAGTTTCCAGAGCGCCCCACCTTGACGGCTCTCCGTCGCGATCAGCCCCTGCACCATCTGCGTGAGCTTCTTCACGAATTCGGCACTCGCCATTACCTGCGACGCGTTACCGGCCCCGCCATCGATCGTCACCGGAATATTGAGCGTGACGCCACCACCCTGGCCGCCGAGCGCTCCACCGCCGGCCGCGCCTCCGCCAACGAGCCCGCCGTTCGCAAACTTCGCGAAGCGGAGATCCTGCCCGCTGTTAATCGCCTCGAGCAGCCGAAGCACACCCGGCTTGCGCACTGCTGCAGCCTTCACCACGAATTCCTCGTTGGAAAGCCATGCGGGAATGCTGTCGCTCGTCGACGTACCCGGCCCCGTCACGCGCCCGCCGGTGGCGAGGTGGAACCCGTATGCATTGCTGCCCCCACCCGCAAATGCTTCCGACAGGCCGCCGCCGAGCCCTCCAAGCAGCGACGATGAGCTGAAACCGCCGGCCGCTGACGCCCTCAGACCGAGCGCCGAGCCCAGCGCGCTAAACACAGGCGCCATCGCGGCCCGTGCTGCGAACCGCGCGAGGTCGGCGATCATGCTGTCTACGAGCCCCCGGAAATCCAGCTTTCCGGTTGCAGCAAACGATGCGACCGCATCCTCGAGGTTGCGGAACGAACTGGTAAATGCTTCCTCTGCCCGGCCGGCAGCGTTCTCCGCGGATTCCTGATACAGCGCGACCGCGCGGCTCGCGCCAACGCGCCAGTCACGCTGCATCGCGAGCCGTTGATCGAGATAGCCTCGCTCACGCTCGACCTGCTCGGTCTCGGCGCGATTGATGCGCTCGATTTCGGCCAGGTACTCCGGCGAACCGAGCGTGCCGTCTTTCCGCGCTCCCTTCGTAAAATCATCACGCCGGCGCCGGAATTCATCACCGACGCGGCTCGTCACCTGGTTCAGCTCGCGCGCGTTGTCGCCCAATGGCATTGCGTTCAGCTCGCGCTGGACCTCGCGCTGACGTTCCGACGCATAGTCGGCCAGCTCCGCATCGATCTGTGCGCTGCGTTCTTTCAGCTTGTTGATCGCTTCGTGATAGCGGACCTCCTTCTCCAGCTGCACCGCGCGGTCATATGCCGCGCGAATTGCAGCCTGATCACGAATCAAGCTCTTGTCGCCGTCGGTCAGCTTCGTGCGCTTCGCGGCCAGATCAGTCAGCTTCTGGTCGAACCCAATCCGGTCCTTCTCCGACTGCGTCAACTTGTCCGTAGCGACGACCTCGACGCGCAACTGCGCAATGCGCTGCGCGATGTTGTCGAGCATGCGCTGGCTTTCCGGCTCGGACCTGGCGCCACCCGACCGGCCCTTGTGCCCCAATGCCGGCGCGTTGACCGTGATGCGCGCGACCTGCGCGGCCGACTCCGACACCGTATCGTCGAAAGCCTGCTTCCCGCGCGCCGCGGCCGCCGCGCGTGCCGCGTCAGCGTTGAATCCGAATTTCTCGAATTTCTTGCTAACGAGATCCGCCTGGAATTCAGCCAGCGCCGCCGCGACGACCATCTGCTGATTCATCAGCGCGAGCTCGCGCGTCAGGTTGTCGATATTCCGACGCGCACCCGCCTCGGCTTTCGCATCCTTGTCCTGAATTGCCTTTTCGAGCGATTTATATGCGTCGGCGCGGCCCGCAATCACTCCGGCCTGTTGCGCCTCGGCCGTATTCGCGCCCTTCGATTTCGCCTCATACTCGGCCCGCTGCCGCGCGGTCATGCCGATCACGTCGGACGCTTCCTTAAGCTTCTCGACGTACTTGCTCCACGCCTCGGCCGCCATGCCGCCCGCGAAGAAGTTGTTTTGCTCCGTGAGCAGGCGCACGCCGTCTGCAGCCCCTCGCGCAGCAGCATCCATCGCGGCGAGCGTGCGCGCGCCCTTGTCTGCCGCAGCGCCGGCCGTATCAATCGCAGACGCGGCCTGCACCAGCTCCGTCCGGAGATCGTCACCACCCTTCGTCGCGTCGACGAACACCCCGACCAGCCGCGAAAGCTGGCGCGACTTCTCGTCGACGCCAAGATTCTCGGACTTGATTCGATTCAGCCCCTCGAGGAATCGATCGAGCGCTGCCTGATCTTCGTCGGTGACAATCGGTGCGCCGTCGCCGAATGTCGGGACGATGACGCTCTGCGACGCCCTCGTCGCGAGGCTGTTGTATGCGTCCGCGACATCACTTCGCGCCGACGCCTGGGCTTGCTTCGCTCGATTGCGCTCGACCTCCTGCAGGAGCGGTGAAAGCTGCCGATACTTCTCGATGATCTGGTCGAGCGGCGCCTGCATGTCGACCAGGCTCGACGTCGCGCTGCTCGCGTGATCGCGAAACACCAGCCAGTTCACCGCGGCGCCGAGCGCCACCGTTCCGACCGTCGCGATAATGCCGGGCAGACCGCCCATCACCGACAGCATTCCGGATCCCACCGTGCGCATCAGCGAACCTGCGCGTGCGGCGGCAGTCTGTGCCACTGCCGCGCGCTCAGTCGCGGCAGCCAACCCGGCAGTTGCCGCCGTCGCGCCGCGCTCGGCGCGCTCGCGTGCCTGCGTTGCCGCCGCCACCTCTCGTTCGGCGACCGCGAGCCCCTTCTCGGTTTCTGCCAGCGCTGCCGCGTAACGCGTCTGGTCGACGGTACCCTTGGCCGCCGCAGCTTCCAACGCCACGCGACGCTGCTGCGCCAGCGCGAGCGATGCCTCGGCTCGCTCGAGCTCGCCCTGCGCCGCGGCTGTCTCGCGCGCGATCAAGGCCGCGTATGGCGTGCCAGCGATCCGCGCGCCGATCTCCTGACTATTCGACAGATTCGACCGCGCAGTCGCGACCTGCGCCACCGCGCTCGCCTCGATAGCACGCGCCTCGGCAAGCTTCGCCTGCGTGTACTGGATCGAGCCGGCCGTCAGCGCCGACTGCATCGCGAGGCTTTCCCGCATCGCTCTCATGCCGGCCAGTTCGGCTGCCGCAGCGACCTCCGCAGCCTGCGCGTTCTGCAGCTTCGCCACCGCCGCGTCGCGATCGCTCTGCGTCCGCGCGATCGTCACAAGTGCCGCAGCGTTCTCAGCCTGCGCCTTGGCGAGCAGCGCTTGACGCTCGGCATTCCACGCTACTGCCGACTTACCGACCGCTACTGCGGTTTGCAAGAAATACACACCAAGGCGGCCCGCCGCGACCGAAGCACTGATTTTTACGATCTGATCAAGGTGCTCGGCAACGTAAACGATGCCTTCCGACAGCTTCGCGCTCGCGCCAGTAGCTTGATCAGTTTCGCCGACGTACTTCAGCACCTCCGTCTGCAGGCGCGTCATCGCCTGCCCGACGGTCACCTGCATTTTGGCAAACAATGCATCGGTACTCGACGCAGCCTCGCGCAGCGCATCGATGAGGTTTTCGACCGTCAGCTTGCCCGCTTCTGCCAACCCCTTGAGCTCGGACGAGCTTCGCCCCATCCCGCGCGCGATGGCATCAGCGACGCCCGGCAGTTCTTCGAGCACGCTGTGCAGATCCTGGCCGCGCAACTGACCAGACGCAAACGCCTGGCCGAGCTGAACGATACCCATCCGAGCCGTATCGGCCGAAACCCCAGACAGCGCGACCGCCTTGCTGATCGTCTCGACCAACGGGCCGACCTGCTTGATCGACAGGCCAAGGTGGCCGGTGTTGTTGGCGATCCGCTGATACAACTCTGCCGTCGCGTCGAGCGGCTGGCGCGTCGACCGGGCGATCTGCACTACATCGTTTTGCGCTACGGCAAAGTCGATCTGATCCCGCGTGACGATCTTGAGCCGGTTGCTCAGGTTCGTCCATTCGTCGGCATATTCGATCAGCTGATGCACGCCGAACGCCGCTGCAGCCGCTTCGGCGTAGCCGCGAATCGACCCACGCGCAGCCTCGATCGCGCGCACCGTCACCTGTACGCTAGACGCATTCGACGCAAACGCGGCGTCAGCGGCCCGTCCTCCGTCCCTGACTGCGTTGAAATAACCGCTGGCCGTCGACCCGAGTTGCTGCATGCGCCGATCGTACTGGGTCGTGTTCGCGGTTACGCTGACGATCAGCTCGCGCAGACTCGTTGCCATAATTGTTTCCGCCTACTTTGCCATGCTCATGAGGCCCATGAAGAACGGATCGTCCGCAACCTCTTGAGCACACTCCACCTCGTCACCACCCCACTTCGGCAGCATGTCGGACACTTTCACCTTCGCGCCCTGCGCCTGGAACACCGCCGATGCCACCATCGCGGCGTGCAAGTCGTAACGGTCATCACCGATCGGTGACTCGGCGTCCAACGCCTGCCACAGAGAAAACTCCGCAGACGACATAACCGCACGCAGCTCGGCAAGTGTCCTGCCAAGCCGCAACGCCAGCGTCAGTTCGAGTCGGAGATCGGGGTTTCGGCGGAGGGCTTTTTTCCGTCGTCCTCCGCGCTGGCCTTCAGATTGCCGAGTTCGATCGCCTTGTTGACGATGCGATCGTGCGCGGAACCGTATGCAGTCGCGACCGCAGCAGCGTCACCGTCTTCGAACTCGCGACGCCATCCGGCCGCCGTCTCGACGTACAGAACGCGAACGAACAGGCGCGCGGAAGCCAGCTTGTGCTCCTCCGCACTGACATTCCCGTACTTCGCGCGGGCCGCTTCCTCGTCATCCCCGGGCTCGACACCGGCAGCCAGCCGAAGCGGTTCGAGCCAGAACGCACGGTCCTCCAGCAACGGCTCGCGCACCGCGACGGTTTCGCCGTCCCACTCCGGCATTGAGAGCAGTTCATGCCGCCAACTGGCGAGCGGATTCAAAATTGCGGCGCGCAGCGCGCCGGCTTTCGTCGGACTCTTCGTCATCAGATTTCCTTTGGTACGCCCCATCGATTACCCGGCCTGCTGAGCCGGCGGCGTCAGTTTCGGGGAGCCACTGACGCGCACACTGAACGTCGCTGCGATGAGGCCGTCGACGCCCGCCGACCACGTGTACTGCCGCACCATGCCGACGAACAGGAATTGCGAGCCATCAACGAACGTCGCACGGAAGACGTGCTTTTCACCGGTAGTGCGCGCCGCGCGAAGAATGCCCTGCCCCTCGTCAGTCGACGAAAAGTTGCCGTCGACCGAGAACTCACCCGGATCGGGCAACCCCAGCTCGTACTCCTTCTCCTCGCTCGCGAGCGTGGTCGCATCGATTTCGGACGACTGGCCTCCCTGCCACTGGAACGTCTTCCCGGTCGTGTTGAGATCGACGAAAACGAGCGTCTTGTCGTCGAGATCCGTCGAAATGGTCTTCGAAACTTCGACCTTCGTACCCTGCGCCTTGATGCGCTTGCTTTTCTCGGCCATATGCCCCTCAAATGAAAAAGGCCCGCACTCGGCGGGCCATACACACATCCAAATCCGTCAAAACTGCACGGAAATTTCGAGACTTACCCGGAAATCTCCGGTATCGCTCGAATAGTCGTCAGGAAGCTCGTCGATGCCACCGACAGAGAACTGCCCGCTCGTCGATGCGCGATAGATCACCTGGTCAGCAAGCGCATCTGCATCAGTGTACGTTTTCGCGTACACGTCAATCTGGAACGCGCCAGCCTTGCCGCCCGTCACCCCGCCGATTGCCATATCGCGCGCTCCGCTCACACGTGACACCACGTAGTAGGGTGACGTCGCCTTAGTAGGTGCGACGGCGACATAGCCCTTGGCAGTTCCGATCACACCAATTGCATCTCGAATTACCAGCGTGCTCAAAACCGACCTCCGATCACCGTATCGATCGCACGGGCCATCTCGGTTCGAATCGCGCCCTCGGCCCGGTCGATCGAGGTGTCGAACGACGGCCGTACGAACGGCTGTGCCCGCATATGCTGCGTGCCGAGCTCGACGAATCGCCAGTAAAAGGCATTGTTCGGCGAATCGGCCCCTCCCTTCGTTCGTACACGCACGCCGGCAGTCGCCAACCCTGGCGAGTCTTTCTGTCGAAGCGCAGCGGAAACGATATTCCGACGCAGTTTCCCGGACTTCTTCGGCGCCCGCACGCGCGCTTCATCACGAATCACATTCGCACCGGCCAATGTCGCGCGGCGCAATGTCTTCGTCGAATGCGCTTTCGACAACTTCGCGAAGTCGGCCTCCAGGCCAGCCAGCCCAATAATTTGGACGCTAGACATACTTTTCTCCCACCTTTACCGACAGGTCGAGATACCCACGCGTCCGCGCAGGCAGAACCGCCGTGATGTCGTACAGTCGGCCGTCGTATCGCACACGCATTTGCTCGTCGAGCCCTGCCCGATATCGAATACGCATGCTGGCGACAGTGGAACCTCGAATTGCCCCTGAGACGACGTGTTCCTTTCCGTTCACGAACAGCACATCGGCCCAAGGTCGCGCATGCACGACCCACGCGCCCGGCAGCGGTTCGCCATTCTCGTTTTCTTCGCCGCTAGGTCGCTCGATGACGATTCGCTCTTTCAGTTTCCCGGCCTTCATCAAAACCTCGGCGGAACGGTGATCGAATCGAGCAGGAGGTCTGCATAGCCGTCCGGCATCTGTGCGATTGCCTGACCTTCGGAATAAAGCTCCCGATGATCGTAGGCCCATGCGGCCGCTAGCAACATCCACGACCGCACCGACGGGTGCTTGTCGATGTCGATCCCTGCCTGATACGTGATCGTCACTGCTCGCGCGTTAGGCCAGTGAGTCGCGCCAAGCAGCGCGCACAAGGTTTCACGCCCGAGCTGAACAAGCTCGTACCCTTTCGGGTCCAGTGTCGACGCCGTGCCGGTCCCATCGCGAATCTCGATGCTGTCGACGCGCAGCGCTTGCCCGATCGAGAGCGGAAAGTCACCCACCGGGAAATCCGCCAGCCGCTCGAAGTAGCGCGCCTTTCGAATCGCGGCCCCTGACTTCCGCTCGGCCGCCTGACGTGCACCGGGAATCACCGTGCGCTCGATGAACTCCCGTTCCTCCTCGTCATCGATTCGACACTGAATCGCAACGTCTGCGAAGGTAAGCGGCTCCATGTCGTCCAGGTATTCGACGAGAACAGCAGCCATCTGGGATTACCCCTTCGCCGCGGCGGGCTTGGGCGTTTCGGCCTTCGCTGGCGCCTTCGTTTCCTTCGACTCCTGTGCGGACATCACTGCAATTTCCGCATCGACGAGCCGATCTGCATACTCGTCCACGAACCCCGCAATGTCGCCCGGCGTGTACTGGGCGTAATGCCGCTTGAACTTGACCACCTTCATGTTTTTCTCCAAATGGCGGCCCGGCCACGACGGATCGAGCCGCACGGTTGCGACTTCGCCTATGCGCCCCAGGTCACGCCGGCCAGCACGGAAATCGACTCGACGTGACGCGGGCCGAAGTCGTTTTTCGCGATCACGCGGATCAGCGTCTGGTCGCGCTGGAACGCACTGACCACTTCGCCGCCAGCGTCCTTGTAGGTCGCTTCCTTGCTGTAGTCGATCTCGAGCGTTTCCGCCTCGCCGATGAACACGTCGCCGAAGTCGGTGAAGTAGATTTCCGACTCCTTGCCGGCGTCACCGAGATTGATGGGCACCTGCGTCGTCTTGCCGACCGGGTAGCCCTTGAGCATGCCGTTGGCGAGCTCCGGATAGACCTTGTTGCCGTTCCCGTCGCGCATGCCTTCGAGGAAGCGGAACGTGCGGGGAGCCATGATCCAGCCGGGTTGCGTCAGATTCGCGTCGGCGTTTTCGAGCGCGAGAATGGCCTTGCCGAGATCCGTCTCGATCTTTTGCAGCGTCGAGCCGTCGCTCGCGGCGATGACGTTGCTGGCCAGAGCCCAGAAGCGCAGCCCCTTCGGGGTGTTCGCCGTGCCATCGTCGCGGATGAACGCCTTGTCTTCGCGCGCGCCGATCGCGGACGTGAGATCGTTGACCACGAGCTGGTCGACGTTCGGATTCACGCCGGAATACTTGATCAGATCGTTGGCGATCGGCACCAGCGCGGCGAGCTTCTTCGCCGTCAGCTGCAGGTCGTCGAATTGCTGTTGCGTTGCCGGGATATCGCTGTCCGCACCGATGTAACCGACGATCGCACCGCCCTTCAGACGCGGGATGGTAATGTTGCCGTTCGCGAGCGGCAACGTGCGCGCGCCGAGCTTTCGAACAACCGACTTCGGGCGCAGCAGTTCGATCACTTCACTCGACAGGTTTTCCGGTACGAGCACGCCGCCCGCGCTCGACGAGAGCGTATTGAGCGACATCGCGACTTCCTCGCCGAAGCCACGCTCGATCGCGAGTTTCGAAGCGAGCTGTGCGTCGCCACGCGCCGCCGCGAGAGCGCGAACCATACGCGCCATCTTGGCGCCCTTCACTTCCGGCACCTTCGGCTGTGCGGCCACAGTCGCCGCACCCGATGCAGCGACAGCGGCCGGCGTCGGATCGACCGGAACGGCGGCTGCTGCGGCCATTCGCTCAGCGGCTTCCGCGCGCTCGATTTGCGCGGTCAGATCGTTGAACTTCGAACTGAGCTGGTCGAATTCGGTCTGTTGTTCGACCGACAATGCGGTACCGCCCAGCTCAATCTGGGCCAGCGCCTGAACACGCTGATTGATGGCAGCGCGTTCGCGGCGAAGTTCATTGATGTTCACTTATCCCTCTCCTAAAAAAATGCCACCCGAAGGTGGCAGTGCTCAACTGAGACGCGAACGCGCTCTGATGTTGATCGTGGAAATCCGATTTTTTGCGACTGGTTACATCATGGATTGCATATTCATTGCAGCCGCACGCGCCGACACACTACGTCGGGTGCTCCCGCCCCGACGCTCGGCTCGCGAAGCGCGCACTTCAGCAGCAATCCGGTTGATCGCTGCTTGCGGCGTCTCGATGCTGTCCGCGAGCCCAGCGTCGACGCCTTGTTGGCCAAAGAAGATGCCGGCCTGCGTGTCCTTCACCGCTTGCGTGCTCAAGCCACGAAAGTTCGCGATCGCGTCGACAAACTGTTTGTAGCTGTTCTGCACCATGCTGGTAAGGAACGATAGCGACTGATCACTCATCGGCTCGTGCGGCGTCAGGTCGTTCTTGTGATCGCCGGCAAATACCGACGTGACCTTGATCCCCTGCTGTTCGTCACGCTTCGAGACATCGAGATGGTTGGCGATCACGCCAATGGACCCAACGCCCGACGTGCGGCTGACGATCACCTTCGAAGCCGCGGCAGCGATGAGATAGCCACCTGAGAAGGCCGAGAAGTTGACGATGGCCGTGATCGGCTTGACCAGCGAGGCAGCTCGAATGTCGTCAGCCAGCTCGAACGCACCAGTCGCGCTGCCACCGTTGCTGTCGATATCGAGAACGATATGTTCGACGGCCGGATCCGCAACTGCCTGATTCACGGCAGTACGCAAACCCTCGTAGCTGGTCATCGGCTCGCATGGATTCATATGCGCCGAGCGCGATACCAGAATTCCCGATACCGGAATGATGTCCATCCCGGTATCGGCCACCAAAGCACGGCGACGCTCCGACGCCGCAGCCATCTGCGCCCCACTCTCGAACTCGTCATCCTCCATGATCTTCGGCTGCACGCCGTTCACGGTCAGGTTGACGATGTTCAGGTTGAGTGCCTGGTTCGCCCACTGCACCGCGAGAGACATCATCGGGTCCGTGACGAGCTGCGGCTGATTGAAAATCAGACTTGCGAGCCTGAGGTGCGGTTTCAAGATAGGATCCTCCCAATTTCGTCGATCTGCGCTTTCGTCGGCTCGGTCTTCCCGGCGGGGAATTGTTGCGGCTTCGACGCATCGACCATGTTCATCGGACTCAGGTAGATGTCGCCACCCTTGACTGGCGGCATGTTTTCGAGTCGCCTGATGTCGTTGATCGAAAGCCAGCCCCACTGGCGCCCGACCGCGTATGCGGCGTATCGCGACGACTGATCACCACGCAGCAGCCCGGCGAGGTTGTATTCGATGAAGTACTGCTTCCGCTCCGACGGCAGCAGAAGGTCTCGTGTCTTCGCCTGCTCATGCCGCTTGACCCACGGCAAAAGCGTGTAGATCACGAACTGGAGCGACTGATGCTCAATGTTGCTGAACGTGGCTCGCTCCAGTTCGTTCACCATGTGAGCCGGGATCTTGTAAATCCGTGCGATGTCGAGCGCCGACAAGCGCAGCGCGTCGATCAGCGCTGCGTCAACGTTCGTCATCGACAGCGGCTTGAAGGTCATGCCTTCTTGCAACAGAGCGACTTTCTTCGCGTTGCCAGACCCGCCAAACTTCGCATTCCAGCCGTCCGTGATTCGATCGACGCTGGCCTGATCCTTGAGCGCCGGGCTTTCCTTTGGCCGCTCGATTACGCCTGACAGCGCAGTGCCGTTCATGAACGACTTACCGGCGTACTGTTGAATTGCCTGCGCATGCCCGATTGCGTTTGCGTGAAGCAGAACCGGCGACAATCCGGTATAGCCGTTAATCGACATCCATCGAACGTGATGCACCATCCGCTTCGGCATCGGATCGGATCCGTAGACCCGATAGAACGGCATCAGGTCCGTGCCTTTCATGACCGTCACCGCCTCATTATCGAGCGGATACAGCCCCTGGATAACTCCATCCTGGTCGCGATCGATGAAGCTGTAGCTGTTGCCACGTAGACCCACCGCAACCTGCGATTGCTCCTGATACTCAAACGGCGTCTGCCACGGGTTCGGCTCGTGTTTCAGGATCGAATACAGAGGGTGATCTATCGCCGGCTTCCTGTCGTCACCCGAACGCTCATACAGCTCGATCGGCAACTGCGCGATGCTCTCCGAAAGCAGCGTGACGCAGTTTTGCAGGACCGTCAGCGACAACGCGCTCGCTGGCGTAACCACCTGACCGGCATCCGAGCGCGAGCTACCTAAAAGTGCCGACAGCCATCCTCCGCCGCCCATCTGCGCCTGACCGCCGTTGGACAGAAATTGCCTACTAAAGAACATGGGTTACTCCTTCGGATGAGCCGTGCGTGCGGCCCGGGCCGCAGCCAGATCCGCCAAAAACGCCCACATCAGAAGCAGGAGGCCCGCAACGATCAACCCGGCCGGCAAGCTGATCAGCACCACGCCGGTAACCAGCAACGCAAACCCGAGCAGCCCGACCACCCAAGCCGCAATGCCAATTGAATTCAAACGCCTACTCCTTGATCGTAGATCGACTCTGAATCGACGCGATCGGCAAGCATCGCGCGCCCCATCGCCATGATGAGCGCCACGGCGCCGTCGATTTTGTTGTCGTTGCCCTGCTTGATCGGACGCACCACGTCGTCATTTCCCGGCAGGTTCTTGCCGATGACGTTGCTGATACACCACGTCATGATCGGATTACCGTCGTGATGGAATCGGCCTGCGGTAATCGCCGCCTCAAGCTCCTTCATCGGGTCAGACATGTTCGTGTAGTTCTGCACGATCGTGACCGGCGTCAACCCTTCATCTTCGAGCTGATGCGAGAGGTTCGTCGCGCCGTGCGGGTCAAGCGGCGTGCACTGCACCGGACACAACCGATTTGCGTCCTTCGCCTCCTCGAGAATGTCTCGATAGTCGATCTCCGCGCCATCCGTTTCGAGCAAATGCCCCTGATTGACCCACGCCTGATACCGCTCCGCCATACGACGGTTGTCTGTATTGCGCACCGTGTCCTCCGGCACCCAGAAACGGGGCGCGATACAGAAGTAATGCCGCCGCCCGTCGATGTCGTGCCAGAAAAGCCGCGCCATGCTGTTCAGGTCGAGCTTGCGCGCCATGTCGAGCGCGAGCACGCAGTCTTGCCTCTCGAACCGGTCAAGGGTCAGCGTGCGGTCTTCACACGATTTCCAGTCTTCGAGGTTGAAATAGCCCGTCTTCGCTGACGTCCAGACGTTCAGATGCTTCGTCTTGAACGTGTTTGTGAAGCGTGCGGACTTGATGGCACGCTGCTGCTGGCTCTCCAGATACTCCTGATAGACCGAAATTCCGATATTCGGATTGGCCTTCGCCAACACTCGCGGATCCGTCCAATCGTCCCCTTCGTCGATCGTCCAAATCCAGCCGAAAAGCTCGTCGTCGGGAACCGTCCCTTCGAGCATTTCGATCACCTGCCGGCGCTTGTCGAAGCACGGCCCTTCGATGTTCGCGCCTGCCGTCGTGATAATGAACATGAGCGGCTGACGACGCGCGCCCATGCCGGTCAGCATGGTTTCGTACAGTGCGGCGCTATCGTGCTCGTGATACTCGTCCACGATTGCGCACGAGGGCGACGCGCCATCGCCTGGGTTGCCGATGATCGGCTCGAATCGACTCCCGTCGGCCGGCTTGTTCATGTTCGAGGCATTGACCTCGATTCCTGCCGACTCGATGAGCATCGGCGAGCGCTTGACCATCAACTGCGCTGGCCGAAAAACTTCCCATGCCTGCTTTTCAGACGTCGCACCGGAATAAACCTCCGCGCCAAACTCGTCATCAAGCACGAACATCCCGATACCGACGCCTGCCGCAATCACCGATTTGCCGTTCTTTCTGGGCACCTCCCAGTAGCTCTCGCGAAACCGGCGCTTGCCGGTGCGCTTGTTGACCCATCCGAAGGTCGCCATCAAGCCGAACTTCTGCCAGGGCTCAAGCGTTACCAGTTGCCCCTTGAACGCCCACTCGCCTTTCGTGTGCGGCAGCAGTTCAATGAGCTCAAGCTTTCGCTCAGCGGCCTCCGGATCGAACTTCCAGCGGAAATCCTTCTTTCGGCTCGCCGCAAGGTCGTCAAGGTGGCGCTTGCAAGCAAGTTGCACATACCGACAAGCGAAGCGCTTGCCGCGAACGACTTCTCGCGCGAACTTGAGCCCCTGCTCTACGCGCGGGAAAATCGTCGCCATGTCTTCCAATCATTTGCCGAGCAGCTTCGCGAAAGGGTTGTCGGGCGTTTTCGGCTTCGCGCCGACCAGTCGCTGCCGGCTAGCCGGGTCGAGCCCGAGCATTGCGCCGAAGCTCGCCATTTGTGCAGCTGCCTCCTTCACTACGGTCGCGGCTGGATTCTTCATCGGACTGCCTTGCGAGCTGTCGACAACAGGACCGTTGCGAGTCAAATCGTCCTGCGCGGTGCGCCAGTTGCCATACGCGGCACAGAAGATTTCGACAATGTGCAGGTCGGTCACTTGCAAGATTTTTTGCCCGCAAAGCAGCGGAACAACGCGCTCCCACATGTCACGCGCCTCGCCGTCAATCCACTCCGGCGGCTCGATGTTCGTGACCAAGCCGAAATCCGGCTCGTCCTTATTCAGCGCGCGTTTTCCGGGATTTCCCGCAGCGACTTTCCGTGCGGTCGGCTTGGGTTTTCTGCCCCGACCCGGCACTGACGCGACACCTCCCACTGGCCAACTCCTGAATTTTTAATTTCGCGGGCGTAAAAATTCGACGAGGCGGGCGGTCCCCTAGGCGATGCCTCCCAGACTTTGGACCTCCCCCTCCCCGTCGGCCCCGGCTCGGCCTCGCCCGCCCGGGGCTCCTCCGCCTCGGGTCGGCCATGCGCGCATCACCGTAGTCGCTCGCGCGCCGTCTTCGCTGCGTGGCAGTCTTTGCAGATCGCCTGCAAATTCTCGTCGTGGTCAGTGCCGCCTCTTGCCTTCGAAACCACGTGGTCGACGGATGTCCCCGACGTCACGCGTCCGGCCTGCAGGCACGGCTGACAAAGGCCACTGTCGCGGCGCAGGATGCGCAGCCTGACCCGTTCCCAAGCGCTTCCATATCCTCGCGCGTGGCGATTGCCGCGGACGGCATCAGGCTTCCACTTGACGGCCTCGTTCGCATGCTGGTCGCAGTGCGTCTTGCCTCCAGCGACGAGTACACCACACCCACGGTGCTTGCATGGCCTCATCGGGCGAACCGGCATATGGCTACCTCCGCCCGAATCGAGCGCGTAAACGAAAAAGCCCGCAGCATGCGCCAGCGGGCAAAAAAATCGTTGGGCTACAATTTAGCGCGCTCTGTCCAGCGCGCTATTTCATGTGTATGGAAATCAAAAAATGAACGATCCGAAACCGGTGATCCCACAGCCGCAGCCTAGCCGGCGAGACCAGGCAAATATCCCATTCAGAAGAGACGATTCGCCACGCCCGCCGCAACCGCAGCAATAAAGGGAGTCAATACAGCACAAAGGCGGATCCGGTTGAGCCGGACCGCCACTCGCGCATTCCGCCTCACAATCCGGTCGATCCGTTGCTGCAGATTTTCAAATTCCACTTCCTTGATTGCCTCCAAGGAGAACTTCGGCTGAAACAGGTTTTTGGGCTCATTCGTGGGGGCGTCGATTGGCTCGATCTTGAGACAACCTCGGATAAGCCATGCAGACAAGCACAACAACCAAAGTCCGAATGCAATCGCGGCGACGAGTAACCAAACAGGGCGCCCCGTCTCGAGAAGCTTGACGACGTAAGCCGACGCGCCACCAACACCCGCCAGCAACAGCGTAAGCGTTGTGTTCGCTTCCTTCAGGATGATGTCTGCGCTTTGGACATGAAAGCGCACATTTTCGAGCGCTTGCCCCTCAACCCAATCAATCAGGTCACTCATTACGGTCCCAGTGTTTCGAAACGATTCGACAGCAAGGTAATGTCCAGGCGCTAGACTGCACCTACGAAGCTCTCAGGGCAACGCTGCGAACACTTCGACAAAACAAAAGCCCGCGCGGAAAACCGGGCGGGCTTCGTTTGGGCGCACCTCGCGCCCGACTTCGTCAATATAACGAAACGCGAGCGAGCTTACAACCCCCAACCACTACAGAAATTTACCCTTGGATCAGGAATCGATTCCGATTCTTGGCATCCTTGATCCAAGCCGGCGCGCGGCCACGGCCCGACCAAGTCGCGCCGGTCGTCGGATCGCGGTACTTCGCCTCCGTCGGTGCCTTTGTTTGCGTTCCTGACTTGCCACGACGCGCACCGAAGATGTCCTTCTCGGTAATGCCGTACTCCGCGACCTTGGCACGAATGTCATCTACAACGGCTCGAAGCTCAGCTAGACGAGCAGCCTCTGCTTTCGCAGCCAAAGAGTCCAATTGGGCTTTCAAGACCTTGTAGGTCGCCATGTTTTCCTCCTCTTGTTGTGATGGGAACATGATAGCCGTTTTTGCATCAGCGAAGGAGCGCATCGATATCTACAAAGTGTGGAATCTTACAGAAAACTCGGCAACTACCCCCTTCTGGTTCCTGATTTCGGTGGCTTAGGCCAACTGGTTCGTCAACGAGAGAGTCGATCATCGCGATCTCCCATCCAGTGGCACAGCGAGAGACCGATGCCGATCGGTTTCGGCCCCTTTCGCCGCTCTCCATGACAGACAGTCGTTAGTCGCCTTTATTGGCAGCGCAAGAAATGCAGTGAGTAACGATCGTACATGTCAGGAGCGCAGGTGCGAAATCACGTTATCGGCCCTCTCCAGCCTCCTTCATCGAATATCCCTTGACAAGCGCCCACAATGTTGTATCACGATTAAAGATCCCGCTGATTTTTTCCTCAGTAGGGTCCTGAGTCTCAATAACTCTGACAATTTCTAATTACTTTCAGGAGGATGCCGTGGAACAAAAATTCAGCGAAGTGACACTAACTCTCAAAGATCTGAAGGAAGCGGAACAAATTTTAAAGCAAGGATGCACCGGACAAGTCACGTTAGTGATCGCGGAAAGTCGGGTGGTAGGCGCGAAATCTCCTGAGGTGAGCGAGGGATTTTCAATTGAACCAAAGGTCGTTCATTGCATGTATGGATGCAAGAAGGATGACGACATCAAAAAAGCGATTCAACAACAAAAAGGCGTGGTTACCAGCAAATGCTGAATATTTTTCAAGAGCTCATCACACCAACTCCTTAGCAAGAAAACCGATGCCATCGTGAAAATATGAATACCAAAAAAATTGAAGATGCGAGATCTGGTGCGCGAAAGATCATCGAAATTCACACTACGAATGATCTAGGCGATGTTCTCGCGCCTGGCCATACATCCGCGTCGATTGTATCTGACTACACCCACCTTCTACTATTACCAAAGAGTGAGCGCGTTGCCATCTTCAATCTTATAACTGGACGATATTGGATTGGAAAATCAGAACACACTCGAGATGCAAAGGATGCCGTGGAAGAGCATTCAGGATCAGAATTGGCTATGTCGCGACTCGAACGCATGGAGATTTGTTACACTGATTCCAGAAAAAAAGACCTCCCGACTTCTTTGGTTGTTCTTCCGACTTACGGTTGCAATCTGAGTTGCGGCTATTGTTACGAAGGGAAGTTGACACAAAATCAAGGATACTGGTCACTCGATTCAGCGCTTCGTGCAGCCGATGCTTGCATAGAATTTCTAAATGAACGAGGTCTTAAGCGAGAACTAACATCGCTAACCGTTCTAGGCGGAGAGCCTGTACGCTCAGAAAATATTGGCCCTCTATGCACATTTGTTAAAAAAATATCAGACCAAGGATTCAACAATATTCAAATTATCACAAATGCCGTTGAGCTTTCTGCGCATGCGAAAAGCTTGACCGCATCGGGAGTTGATTCGTTTATGATAACAATAGACGGCCCCAAAAATATTCATGATAAGCGCAGGCCATCTCGATTTGATAGAGAGTCTTCATTTGACAAATCTATAACCGGAATAAACGCAGCGCTGAAAGCTGGGGCCTCTGTTACGATTCGAGTAAACGTCGATGCAGACAACATCCGATATGTCGGCGCACTAGCGATAGAATTTATGGAGAGAGGGCTATTTGGGGAAAATAATTTTAACGCCTACATATATCCCGTTAGCACAGATTTTCGAACATCAAAAAAATACGCATCAGAGTCCGAGCTATCAATGATGTTGGCCGAAGAGGTAGATAAATTCCCAATCTTAAAAGCATTTGTGTGGGAGTTCCATGGACTAGACGCCATATATTCAATTAGATCAAAAGAACCGCTCTCCCCGAAACTGCGCTACTGCGGCGCAACACAAAACCAATTTGTCATAGATTACAACAAAAACGTATACCCCTGCTGGTTCGGAACAGGGAAAGACGGCTTCAAAATCGGCACGTACGACTCTGAAATAAATTCGATCAAAATAGATTCAGACATCAATTCAAAATGGCGCCAAAGGGGACCTCTATCCATCGAACCGTGCAAATCATGCAAATGGGCCTTGGTTTGTGGCTCTGGATGCTCGTTTAAATCCCACCTAAAAACCGGTTCGTTCTTAAACCCGAATTGCGCCCCATTTGAAGATATCTTTTCGTCCCTTGGACCTTTAATCCTAGAAGATTTCTCGTAACACCTCACATGTCGAGTAAAAAAAATATTAAAGGTACAGTAGGCTGATCGTCATCGACCATACTGACCGGTTTATGAATGATGCTGTGTTCAGGTGCACAACGTTGCCACATTTTGGCTTCCAACCACTTCAGTCGGACCAAACGATCCGGACACCCAGAACACGTCAGCGCGCTTTGGCATGACGATTCGTGCCCCGATGTGGACTGTCTGAAATGTCCGGACTCGACAGTGACACTGCCCTGCCCGTATGGGAGAAATCTACACGCGCCCGCCAACGCTACGTATATTTCAAATATTACGTACGATATATTGCAATGCTCTCAGCCCTCTATAGCACCCCTCTCCGCCGAAGTTGCATACAAATGGAGCGCTTAGCCTGCTGATACAACTCATGCATGTTCGGCTGTCCATAAATCCTGGCGTCATGCCAAACAGACGCCGCGCAAGCCCGGTTCATCGCATCGACCGTCTTAGCTTTCATATGACGCTGAATCGCCGCACGCTCTTGCCAAGGCAATTCGTCGACGCACAAATCTACCTGTTCGGCCCGTCGCTTGGCGGCCTTCCGATCCGCCTCTTCTGCGCGGTCGTCAGCCGAAACCGCGCGATCCGATTCAGAGAAGCCACGGCAGGTCGGGTCGACTCGCCCGTAGCCGAGCCTCAGTGTGTACCCCGCCTGCCATGCATACCATTCGTTCAGCAGTTCCTCGATCTGGTTGCTTTCGTCGATCGTCATGTTGTTCCTGTTTTCGATTTGCTTGAGAGGCGGGTCATTCGTCGTTACATGACGACCGTGAAGTTGATGCCGTAGTGCGTTAGCCAGTCGCCGATCGCATGGCGCATCGTCCGGTTGCGCGGCCACGAAAACGCGATCTGCACACCATGCTCCGTCTCGGTGATCTCCCCGGAGAACGGGCATTCGTCGAACGCAATGAGATCCGCCTCTGTTACTCCGTCACGATGGCGGATCGCAGACATCAACAGCCATTCGGGAACGTCGCTGTACAAGATGCATGCGGCGGCGCTCATGCCTCGTTCCTCAGGTCGATTTCGAGTGCCCCGCTCGCGAGGAACTGCCCGAGCACGTGCGACTTCTGGTTGCGGTAGACGTATGCCTTCGTCCGGAACACTCCCGGTTCCACCCATCGCGGATCGACCTTCGGCAGCCGCACCCGATACATGTCGGGGATGAATGCGTCCACCTCGACGGCCGTGATCAACTGGCGCTTGACGGTCGCAATACGGGCGATTCGGAACACCGTCGCGTCGATCTCGCGCGTGCGCTCATAGAAGACAATCCCGCCACCACCCCGACGTCTCGGCGCGCTGTACACGCCATCCGGGATCTGAATCCACAATCTCACTGGCAATTTGCCTCTCCCATCTTTCTGGCCCGAACCGGCGCCCATTCCTCATATGCCCGATCCCACACATCGAACTTGACCTGCCTCGGCGTGCCGGCGCGGTTCTGGTCGATCCACGAGTGACACGCGCCGCAGCCGGGAACCGTGAATTCGTTTTTCGCCTTCATCGCCCCAGCCTTCCCGTGGCGCGATTGGTTCGAGTGACACGGCACCACGGTTTCGTCGATGGGATTCCGCCGACAAAGGCCTGGCACAAGCAGATAACAGGGTTCGCCGCGGCAGGCCTCCAGATACTTCAAGCCTTCTGCGACGGTCGGCCGCCTCGGACGGCGTCTCTTCGCGACCTGCTGCGCCGCTTGTTCCGGCAGCGGTGAGCTTTTGCGGGACCATGACCCGCGCGACATCGGCTTCGTGCGCGGTTTGAATCCAGAGCGCTTCATGCCGACGCTCGCCCCAGATCGACCATCGCGCGAATTGCCATTCCGGCCCATGCCGCGGATTCGGCCAGTCGCTTCTCTCTATCGATCTGAGCTGTGATCCGATCTTGGATCTGCTGTGAACGTCTCGAGATTCCGCCCTCGTTGAAACCCATAAAGGGCTTGCCCGTGTATTCGAGTGGGGTCGCCGTGTGATACTGGGAATCCAAAGCAACCTTCGCTTTACTCCGAGAGAGATAGCCGCTCGAGATCAGCGCCCGAACGGTCGCGCGCATGCCGCCGCCCTGGTTGATACCCAAGACCCGCGCTACTTGAGCAGCATGGATCCCCGGGTTCGCCTTGACGCATTCGATGATCTTTTTCGAAACCGGCCCAACCTTCCCCGTCTTTCCGTCTGCCATCAGACCTCCCTGGTCGTGGCGCCGCCCCGCGCCAGCATCGCTAGCGCCTGATGCCCGTCCAGCCAGGCCTGATACCCCTTCAGGTGGCTCGTAAAATCCGGCCTAATCCGGGTGTCGACATGTCGCGGGCCCGCGCCAGTGCCTGCAACGCAGAACTCTCGACCGCGGCCTCGCCCCCGCCTCGTGTCGATCGCGGTAACGGCTCGATCACTGCCCAAAATCAGTCGCGCCGTTGTAACCGGCATTCCTGCCCGTTTAGAAAGGTCATGCGCGGTGTACCACTGGCCGCGCTTCATCACAGCCAAGATCGCGTCGAGCTTGTACTTCCCATTCCCCTTCACGCAGCCTCCTTATCCAGTTCTGTTGCAATCACATCGACACGTGGTTGCTCTCCGTATGCCTTCGTCACGACGATCGACACAACCTGCGAATCGTCCCGGTACACGATGCCGTTCGTCCCGTCTTTGATCGCCTTCAGCACGTTGTCCGCGTCGGGCTTCTTCGTGGCAGCGATCTCGCCCATGCAGGCCAGCCGCTTTCGCTGTTTCGACCAGCTTGCTGGGACCGGCAGAACGATCGATACGGTCATCGCGACAGGACTCGCGAACGGCGGCTCGCCAAGCATTGCCACCCGCGCAGCGACCTGCACCGTCGCCTCGTAACGCTTCGTCGCCTTGGGCGTATGCATCCGAATGCCGCAGGGCGTTGAACTCGCGCGCGGGCGCCCTTTCGCAACCGGTACACCGTCGACCGTGAACGCGACCAATCTGGCCGCCGCCTGCTGCGCGACCTTTCGATATGCCGGCGTCAGCACGGGTGGCGCATCGATACCGTCGCCGATTTCGTCGAAACCGGCGTCGACCTGCGGCCGGTTGCCACTCACGTCGAAAACTGCCTTCTGTGCGGCCGTCATCTTCGGCCGCGAGTCATCGCGCACTCGTGCCGTGCCAACCGTCGTCGTGCCCTCATCTACGCGCATCGGCCATGTGGTTCGTTTCGTCATGCCGCCACCTGTTGCACGACCTGGTCTCGCGGGATGTCGTTGAAGTACGCGTACAGGGCCTCGTAGCGCTCTTCGCTTTCGCGGCTGACAGTGCTCAGCATGTCTTCCATCCATTCGCCCGGGCCGGCCGCCTTGAACACCTTCGCCTTGTACTGCTCGAAGACCTGGTTCGGTTTCTCTTCAATGCCGAGTTGCTTACCGAGCTTGCGAATTCCCGGCGCCGTCTTCCACCAGTCCGGAGCGATCGTGGTATCGGAGCCCGACGACGTTGCAGCCACATCGCCTTTCAGCGGGAACAGGCCCGTCCAGCCGCGCAGCACGGCTTCCTCGATGCACGCCTTCGGGTCTTGGCCCAGCGAACGCAGCTTCGTCAGCTTCCGGATCGACACGGTCGCCGCCGGACGAGTCCATGGCGCGTCCTTGTGCTTCGCCTCGCGGTGTTCGCACCACATGTCCCAATCCTCGAACGCCAGCCAGTCCGGCAGTTCGATCGACTGCAGCTCGCCGTGAGCCGCAACTTTGGGCGCACGTCGTGCGCCTTGGTGGTTCTCTGACGGTTCCTGTGGTGGTTCATGGTGAATCGGGTGCAACCCATTGCACCCTTTTGCGAAACCCATTGCACCCTTTCCGTCGTTCGTTGCACCCTTTTTGCTTCTCGTTGCACCCTTTCCGATGGGTGCATCCGTTGCACCCTTTGAGCCAGCGGAATTGGGTGCAATCTCTGCACCGTTTATCCAGTCGGGATTGATGCGGTACTCGCAGGCGCGACCACGACCGCCGCCAGCGTTGGCAACCAGAATCAGCCAGCCGCGCTCCACCATGCTCTTGAGCTGGTACTGCACCGCACGCACCGAGCGGCGCGTCTTGACCGCGAGCCTTTCGATGCTCGGGAAGATATGCTCCCCGTTGTCGTCGCAGAAGTCGGCCAGCTTCAAGGCGAGCAACAGTTCATGGTCCTCGCCCGGATACCGGTCCCACACCATTGTTTGGACCTTGATGCTCATGCAGCCCCGTCGATTGACATTTGGCGAGGATCCGCAGGCCCGGTAGCCGGCGCCGCGGTGTCGATCCCGAGAACCCACCGCAGCACGTCGGCACGCTCGCCTGTCGCCTTCTCGAGCTCGGCGGCGATCTGCTTGCGGGTGCGCATGCGCGGGGCCGCGTCGCCGGTCAGCACAGCCTTCTGTGCCCGCGACTTCGCATGCCCTTCTTTGCCGTCAGCCGCTGCGACGACGGCCTGCACCTTCTGGCGCTGTTGATCCGGCGTCAGCTTCGCGAGCTTCAACGCGTTCGAGACGGTGATCTGGTCGGCCTCGAGCGCGTCACGGACGGCAGCCGTGCAATCGAGCAACTTCAACTGCTGGCGGACCGTCGGCACCTCGACGCCGAACATGGTTGCGACGGTTTCTTCCGTGTGGCCGACGTCGAGCATGCGCGCCATCTTCTCGGCGCGGTTGATCGGCGAATCCTCTTTGCGGATCTCGTTCGTGCTAACCATCACGGCAGAGAACGACTTCCCGCCGTCGTTGATAACCTTCTGTGGGATGGCCGGGATTGTGATCGGCGGCTCGCCGGCTGCGATTAACTGCCGGTTGAGCTCGCGAGCATTGATCACCCGCGTGCGGCCGTCGATGACCAGGTTCTTGCCGGTCTCCGGATCCTTGTAGAACAGCACCGGCTTACGCACCCCGATCGCGCGGTAGTTCAACACCGTCTTCGGGTTCGGCTCTTGATGAACGCGCCGGTCGTATAGTGGGTGCGACGGGTCGACAACGAGCTCAAGGTCGTTCGGGTCCATCGCGAGCGCAGTTACCTTGCTCTGCGCGCCATATGCTTCAACGGAGCTTTTTGCCACGTTTCCTCCAGAAGAGAAATTCAGGCCGCCAGCGCATCGGGCGGCGGATTGCGATCCGCAAAATCGGGATCGCCGGGTGATCGGATTGAGCCGTCAGCGCGGTGCCAGCAATACAGCGAACCGCGCCGATGCCAGAACCAATAACCGGCGCACGTGCACGCCATCAGGCGCGTGTTGCGTTTCTGCATCCAGGAGTCGATTCGGAAATCGCGCCGGCTGCAGATGTCGCATTGCGGCTGCCTCATGTACTCGTCCGGGCGCTTCTTCAGCACCCAGCGCGTCTCGCAGTGCCGGCAGCGGCAATGGAATCGGGCCATTTCAGTGGCCGCACGGCACGGAGCCGTCAAGGGATTCGGACGCCCCGCACGACAAACACTTGCGCGGGTATGTCGGGTGCTGGCTAGCGTCGCGAACGATACGCTGCACATCTTTCGATATGGCCGGCTTACGCAGTTGCGTATCGGTCGATTCGTTGATCTGCTTGGTTTCCATAATTTTCTGATTTTTCAGGATTCCTAAATCCAGACAAAAGCACTCTCCTTCGAAAACGCTTTTGCCTGGGCCCGTCGCTTACATCACCACCGGCCGCCGCACTCCCCGAATCCTTCCCGTGCGCAGTGGCAGTTCACCCCCACCTTGCTCATCGTCGAAAGTCCGTCCAGGTACTCGCGCGAAACGACGCGCAGCTCAAGCGCGTTCAGCCCTGCGTCGATCTTGTTGATCGGCACGCCGAGATTCCCCGATAGGAACCGGCTCACCTGCGAATCATCCCAGCCGAGCGCGTCGGCGACCGGCCCGCGGCTGCGCGGATCGCTCAGCGCTTCCCGGAACGCCCGCTCAATACTGGGCCTCCGGATAACCTCAATTGTGTTCATAGCAACTCAACTCCGTTCAAAACTGATTGAATGACCTTGAAGGTCGAATTTTCTAAACTTCCAGCATCGAATCTCGACGCAGATCGGACTACGGCGAGGGTTCCGGCCCTATCTGTAGAATTAGCAGGTCTCACACAACCATTCCGATACGGGGAACCCTCATGATCACAGAGCGCCTCAAAGCGACAGACAATGCAGGAAAGGTTTACGAAGTCGTTGTTTTGCAAGACGAAATCGATACCAGCGACCTCGACGGTCCCAGCAGCATGTTGGGAATGAAGGAATTTCGCTTATCAACCGGTGAGGCGCTAAATCGCGTTTCTGAGAACGTCTTCCGCGTCCTCAGATCGGGTATCGAAATCACTCGCGTTTAATCTCCGGCGACGATGTACTCACGACTAGTCGAGCTCATCGTCGTCACCTCCACTTCCTTTCCGTACTTGGACGACAGATGCTTCCACAAGGCAACTTCAACGGCAGCCGGAACCGCAATGCTGTCGACCAGAATTTCCGCTCCTTCGAGACGAAAGACGTTGTCGGGCGCTGCCAGCTCCAGCCGTACCGACGGCTGCCGACCCGCTGTAGCGATCAAGCTGAGGCCGCGCACGCATCGACCAATGTCCACGCCGTCAATCTCGACATTTCCGAGGCCGACTCCGTCGACGCAGATCGTTACTGCGCTTTTCAACAATCCAGCCATGAATAAGACCTCCGTGGAGATCCGCAAGATTGCGGATGACATCGAACAAGTGCTGCGAGAGCACGACCTGGCAACTCCCGATTCAAGCGCGATCGGCGCCCTTCAACTACACGCCTCTCGCCTCAGAGCAAACTGCAATTACTGCGGCGAAAAGGCGGGAAAAATCACAACCCTTGCGAGCATGTTCTACAGTGCACGGAAGCATCAGTCTCATCGAGGGGGCTCCGACGGCGTCTGGAGGGACATGCATACCAACCTCGAATTGATCCGATCATGGGCCGACGTCTGGGAACAGCAAGGCAAGTAGGTTGAACCGATCACCCGGAGGACCAGACGTGCGTACAGGTGCTTCATGCGATCTCCTTTTGTTGAGCGAGCATCGCGTCACGCAAGGCCACATAGGTACGCAAGCTCACCGAGGTCACTTCACCTCGCGCGATCCTTTGGACAGTCTTTGAGCTAAGTCCGGTGCTTCCGGCGATTCGGACCCACTGGCCCCGCTTCTCGCAAAGCCACGATCGGATGAGGGAAAGTTCGTTCATGGCCAAATCATAGACTTATTTGTCCCAACAAACAAGACACATAAGTCCCGCACAACTCACTACTCTCTGGGACATGAGTGACCTACGCGAAAATTTGAGAATCGCCGTCGACGAGCTTATTGGGGACGGGCGAAAATTTGCCAGCGGGCGCGAGCTAGCTCAGCGGGCACATACCCTCGGCCTCGTCGACAGTGCCGATAGCTTTGCGCGCACCGTAAACCGCGTGCGATCTGGCGACAAAGACGTCCAGCTTTCCACCGTGGACATCATCGCCAAGACCGTCGGGAAAAATGCCGTTGATCTCATTGGGCGAGACGCGGCAAATACTCAGACCAAAGAGGCCCTCAAACCTCAAACCTGGGAAGCCTTGAGCCCTGAAGCGCTGTCGCTCGTGGACGTTATAGTGAACGCTGAGGCAGCGGGACTGTCACCAGTGGTGTTCACCTCAATCAAGTCCCTAATAGCGACCATTGCGTTTGCTGATTCAGCAAAGGACGATGGTAATCTTCCTCACCTACAGCCGTAACGCCGTCACACGTCCCAAGCTCACCGGTCCGAATCGGCTCAAGTGCCGAATCGTACGCAAGCGCGCAGTTGCTAGTGGCAACCCGCTTTCTATTTTTTGTCAGCGTCACGCCTGGCTCCCCCAGCAAGGTAACGACCCATTCGGTTCTCGAATGGGCTGCTTTGATAAGCACGATCCGGCCGACCAGGGCCGGATTCCATGCCTCCTTTATCTTTGCCAGATCCCCCGGCCTGCACCGCAGGCGTTTCGCTTCTTCTTTCATTGGTCGCCCGCCCCTCTTACGGCTAAATCACTGTATGAATATACAGTAGTGTAGCCGTAATTTCGGGGAGCTTTCAACTCATGTCAGCAGATGCTGAATTCCAGGGCGGTGAATCTATCACGCCCGTCGGGCGCCCCGCATCCTTCAGCACAATCGCACCATAAGACTCAATAGTCCCAGGTCAGGACACAAAAGTCTTGACGTTGAGTCTTTTATGTCCCAATATCCAATCCAACGCAGCACTGAGCGCTGCGCCACCGCCCCCGGCGGTCGATCTTTAAGAGTGCTAGTGCGCCGGGACCCGTAAGGGAGCAACCGGCCGGCTCAACGGTGTAGCCGAGAAACGGGGTAGCTCCCGACACCGCTCAACGGCGTTCAGTGAGGGCGCCTCAAGCCGGCGCGGCGGCTCTAAACAGCCCGTATCCATCGACACCCCGTAGTGGTATCGAGGCGCCCTCCCTGAACGTTGTTGGAACACCGGAGCTTTGAATGGCGCGCGTTCGGCCCGCGGATCGTTCGCATCCTATGAACAAGTGCGCGCCCTTGAATGCTTCGACAGCGTTGATCGGACGGCATTGAACGCCAGTGTCGCTCGTTGAGCGCTGTCATATTTTCGTATTCCTAATTAGATAGCAAACCAATGCAACGCGAAGGGGAACGACACGACAGCACATCGCGCACGCACCACTGATTTCATCGTGATAGGCGGGGACTATTTCGTCGCGCACCTAGACGACGGCGGAATCCGAATCGGAATGGTCGGCGGTCTCTGCTACGACGTGCCGGCCGGTCATGCGTACTTCGATCGCATCCGCGAGTGCGCCAACGAGCACGATGCCGAAGACTACTTTGATGAGCTGTACGTTGCTTTAGACACCTAACAACCGCTCCCGCTACGGCGGCCACACTGACCATCGCATCAGCCAGGAGAGACAGAAATGAGTCGCAGACCGAATCCGCAACGGGCCGTTGACGACTGGAACGCCCGTGTGAGCGTGGGCGCCACCATCGAGTATTCCGAGCTGCTCGGCGATCCGCCGAAGGCCTTCACGACCAGATCTGCCGCCGAAGTCCTGAGCGGCCACACCGCAGTCGTTTGGCTGAATGGTAAAAGCGGTTGCGTGGCAATCAGCCACTGCACCCCGATCTGATTTTCTGCGCCAGCTACGGCGGCCAATCTGCAAACGCCCGCACCCGCGGGCATTCACACCGGAGATCCACATGCTCACCCAACAGGAATGGATCACTCGCTGCGCAAAGCGCTACGCCGATCGCGGTGGCTGCGCGGAGCAAACTGCCCATGAGGCAGCACAAGCGGCCTTCGACCATCGAGACGGCGACGAATCGCCGGAAGAGGCGGCCGACACCGACATGTCCTACTGGACCCACTAATCCGCGCGCCCGCTGCTGCGGGCAATCACCAAGGAAACGATGATGACGCCCGCAACCAAGGAACAGATCTACGACGAGCAGATCTCGCCCCTCATGACGCAGATCATTGCGATCTGCAAGGATCACAAGATCCCGATCGTCGCGTCATTCTTCACGGCTGGTGACGACGACCCCGAGCTCGCGGTCACAACCGCTCTGCTCGGCAACGGCTTCGAAGCACCGGTGAATTTCAGCAACGCGCTGCGTGAACTCCGGCCCGAGCTATTCGGCGGAACACCGCTGATACTTCGAACCGATCACGGCGACGGCAGCACGACGCTGACCGCCATCGTCTGATACCGGCCGCGCCAAACAAAATCAACAACGTGAGGTAACGATGAATCGCGATTGGATTCCGCTCTGTGTGATCGCCGGCTTCTACCTGCTTGCCGGTGCCGTCGCTCCCCCGATCGAAGCGCTGATGGGGGTGTGGTTGTGAAAGCCCTTCTGATCCTGTGGCTCAAAAGCCTTGGCATGCTCATCGTAGCGGTGCTGGTGCTTGCCACTACCCAGCAATGGGATGATTCAGCACGCTGCGCAAGCACCTACTGCACGTAACCATGAACAACGCTTAGCTTCCGTCCGGCATTTGGAATGTCCGATAGACGGGTTGCAGTGGCTCTCCGCCGAGCCCCCACGGGGACTCGATAAGCAACGCGGGTAAATATTGAGTTGTTACCGTTGGGTTCGATGACTGGCATTTCGCTATCCCGCCGCCAAGACCGTACGAAATCGAAAGGCCCGGCCCTCTGGGCTTCTCGCTATACCTCACCGAGCCTGGCTTGTTGACGATCAAGGTCTCCTCGTGCGCAGTTGCATTCATCGACATACCGAGAAGAATCGCCCAAACAATTTTCATGGATCGGAGTCAAGCGAAATTCGACATGTGTTTCGGTGCCCTCAGGCAGTCCTGCAGCAGCATTCCGAGTACATCGAGCGCGCACCTGTTGTGCGGCACATATGACGCGCCTACCTACCTTTTTCCCTGCGCCAGTGCTTCGCGATCCGCCTATACGACACATCGCGTTCTACCGCAGCCCAAGACGAATCAATCGGACTGTGTCAGCCAGTGAGTTTTGAATGAATGATGCGCGAGCGAAATAATCGTTCCACTTGGCCGGGTCCTTTTCGAACCCTTGGAACATACCTTCTTGTACGGCATATGCCGTCGCCGCGGTAAGCACCTCCGCCGACAACTGTCGCGCATCGAGAAGAGCTGATACCGCATCGAAGTCCGGAAGCACGTGAACCGGAAGCTCCAACAGTGCCGAGTGAATCTGTGCGAAAGCATCACAGCGCCGCTGGCGGCGCCCCAGATCATCGGGATCTTTACTCCTGCCAAGCTGAAACGCGAGCGCTTGAACGTCGGAAGTTAGCCGAAGCACGATCGATTGAAGGAGCCCATACGCTCGAAGAATCTCACTTCGATCGCGCTCTTCGACGCTGCGACGCGCGTTGTCAACCTGATAGTAGGTAGCCCAGACGGCGGCCAGAATGGCGACCACTGCACCCAATGCTTGTGCCCATGAGGCCCATTCCCCAGAATTGCCAGGAGTGCGGACCAGGATAGCGGCAAGCGAAAGTCCAAGGATCAATCCACTAGCGCCAACCTGTGTCACACGCGAGACAACGGTTTTCAAGAATCCATTTGAGCTCATCGCACCCCCCGTTTCTTTTGGTGCGAATCGTAGCACGACCGCCCTAACCCAAGTCGCTCAAATTCCAGCGTCCCGGATGCGCCGCGCTTTCTTGTGAGGGGTTATATACCGCCCGCTTCTTTTCGTTTTCCCCTAGCAGCACTGCCTCGCGGGCGGCCTCCTTAGCCCCATCTTTTCGTGCTACCAATTATTATTGACTCGTCGGTGTGGCCTGATGCCTGGGCCCGCTAACTTCTCCTTGCATCCCGATCCAGTCAGGGATGCCTAAGCCTCTCGATTTCAAATCGTCCTCAATGCCCCTCTTAAGGCGCATGATCTCAATGGTCAAGCGCGGAAACGGAAACGCATCTGCTTGCCAGTCCAGTGCGCTTGAATTGTGCTGCCTTTCGGTCCACCACTCCCTCAATTCACCGAGTAGATCAATAAGCATGAAGGCCCTCGCCATATTGATTGGACTCAGTCGGTGGGTTGGTGTATCCGAAAGGCCTCGTCGAATACGCTCGAACGCTGCCTCATCAAACGTCGGTCGGATTCCCGGACGATCACGCATCTGTGAACGCAGGTTCAAGAGAAATTGATATGCAAACTGCGCGTGGAACTGAAGCCTCTGGAGATCGCCGTTCTCCGCATCACGTGAATCATTCTTGCGCGCTCTAGCCGGTATCCAAATCGCGATTCCTATGCCTGCGACTGACCCGATCGCCTGAACCCACGCAGCCCAGTCTGCAGCCTTGAGATGGCCCCAACTGACGTAGTGATAGGCTGCCACCGCGACAACTCCGGCGACCACGCCTGAGACATAGAGGTAAATGCTTCGCTTCATCGAACCTCCGCTTGTTGTGGCGCGCATCGTGCCATGGACGAACTAGTCCCACCCGCGCGGTAACAGCCGGTGCTATAGCAGCCCATACTTGCCCGAGCATGTCGGCGATGGCTGCCCCTTATGACTTTGGCCATGCTGCAATGAGCTGACCGACAAAGCCTAGTACCAGGAACAATACGCCGATCTGCGCGTTGCGAGATGTCCTTAAGCGATCCGCGACAGGCGGGATTTTCAGATTCTCACGCCAGTTATCTGAGCTGAAGTACGAGGCGCCGAGCTTGGCAGCCTCGCGCTCAGAAATGATAAGCCCGTAGGTAAGAAAAATTGTGCCCGTGATGTCGAGCACAAGACCGATTACCCCCGCCCAATGCACTAGCCACATGCTGCCCCCGCCGCTCGTGTTTCGGCGGAAATCGTAACACGACCACCCTACCCCCAAGCCGCGCAAGTTCCGATGCCTCGGACGCGTGGCTTTTTCTTGTGGGCGGCTTGTATAGCGCCCGCTTCTTTTCTCAATTGAGGATGCGATGACTTCGCGTAACCCGTACTTTCTCGACGGACCGAGCCAGTTTGGTTTCAGCGGCGGCCGGTCATCGGCATACATGCTGGCCAAGACAGTCAAGGCTCACGGCGGCAAGCTGCCGGACGATGTCTATGTGACGTTCCACAACACGGGGAAAGAGCGACCGGAGACGCTCGAATTTGTGCGCGATGTCGGTGAATACCTCGGCGTGCACGTCTACTGGACCGAATTCACTGGCGTCTATGGCTCGGGCCTGTCGTGGCGCTTGACCGATTTCGAGCATGCCGAGCGCAATGGCGAACCGTTCGAACGCGTCATCAAGTACTACCGCCAGTATCGCGACATCGAAAAAGGCGAGCCGCCCATCCTGCCGAATCCCGCGAACCGCATGTGCACCGACCGCATGAAGATCAAGGCCGCAGCCTGGTTCATGCGCGATCGCGGATACAACGAGTGGGACGCCATCATTGGCGTGCGCGCCGACGAAGAGCGCCGGTATCACAAGCGCATGGCCGCCAACGACCGCGGCTCTGATCGCTGGACCAACTACATGCCGATGTTCCTCGATGGCGTGACGAAGCCCATGGTCAATGCGTTCTGGAAGTCGATGCCCTTCGACCTCGCGCTCGATCCTAACAGCGACGAAGGCAACTGCGACGCGTGCTTCCTGAAGGCCGAGCACAAGATCGTGCGCATCTTCATGAAGCGGCCCGAAGCGGCCGAGTGGTGGATTCGGCAGGAGCGCGAAACCGGGCAGCATTTTCGCCAAGATCGGCCCTGCTACGCCGACCTTCTGCGCCAAGCGGATTTCTATCGCGCGCAGATGGACCTCTTCCAGCCTGACGAAACCGAAGAAGACATCGCCGACTGCATGTGCGGCGACTGACGAGCCAAATGACAATTCGATTTGGTTCAGTTTGCAGCGGCATCGAAGCAGCGAGCTGCGCCTGGCATCCGCTCGGATGGCAAACCGCATTCGTGAGCGAGATCGAGCCGTTCCCGTGCGCCGTTCTCGCGCACCACTACCCGGATGTGCCGAACCTCGGCGACATGACGAAATTCAAGGAATGGCCTGATGCAGCTATCGATCTTCTCGTCGGCGGAACTCCCTGCCAAAGCTTCAGTGTCGCCGGACTTCGAAAGGGACTGGCTGATCCGCGTGGCAACCTCATGCTCACCTATCTTGCCATTGCTGAGCGCTACGCTCCCCGCTGGCTGGTCTGGGAAAACGTCCCCGGCGTCCTGTCATCAAATGGCGGACGGGATTTTGGCACCTTCCTCGGCGGCTTGGCAGAACTCGGGTATGGGTTCGCGTACCGCATTCTTGACGCTCAGTTCTTCGGAGTGGCCCAGCGACGCCGTCGTGTGTTCGTTGTCGGACATCTTGGAGACTGGCGACGTGCCGCGGCGGTACTTTTTGAGCGCGAGAGCCTGCTCGGGCATCCTCCGCCGAGCCGCAAAACGTGGCAAAGAGTTGCCGGAACCATTGCACCAGGCGCTCACCCAGGTGGTCACAACGGACAGGACGACGATGGCAAGTTTCTCGTAGCACACGCGCTACGAGGAGAAGGATTCGATGCGAGTGAAGACGGTACAGGTCGTGGCACACCATTGGTCCCGTGCCAGCCGTACACGCTTGCGATTCGCGGCCGCGATGACGGACATGCGCTTGAGTATCGGCAAGACGGAACCGCAAATGCAATCCTGACGCCGAATGGTGGCCGCGGTGGCATCGGCGTCGGCGCAATCGCGTTCGATACAACGCAGATCACTTCGCCGACGAACCGGAGCAACCCTCGCTCTGGCGATCCATGTCACCCCATTATTGCCAGCGCTCACGCACCGGCAATTGCTTTCGATTGCAAGGCGTCCGGTCGGAACGGCTTCCGTGTTGGCAACGTTGCGTCGACCATGCGGAGCATGAGCCATTCCGAATCACACCAGAACGGTGGTGGTCATCAGGCCGTCATGCACGGCGCTGAAGTTCGGCGCCTCATCCCCCTTGAGTGTGAACGCCTACAAGGCTTCCCCGACAACTACACCCGAATCACCGTGCGTGGCAAGCCTGCCGCTGATGGCCCGCGCTACAAAGCGCTCGGCAACAGCATGGCCGTAACCGTTATGCACTGGATAGGCGAGCGCATAGAACTCGTCGAATCGCTGACCACCTCAGGACTACACCATGACCACCCAAAATGAAAAGAGCCCCGCTCCCGAACTGACGAGCGAGGCAGTGAATCAGCGACCGCGGACGGAGGCAGCCTTTACGGAGGTTGTCCCGACCGCCGAAGACATTCTCGACGCGCGCGCTACCGGCGGCAATGGGACGAGTTCGAAAGTACGGATCTCCTGGAGCAGAAACAACGAGGATTTCACGTGCGACGAGCTGGACGAGCTGCTCGATGGGCACGACGACCTGACCGTCGGTGATGTCGTGTTTTACGGCACGGTCGTGCCGATACAGACCTCGGACCAGTGCGACGCCGGCGACATGATCGACATGATCGGTAATCGGGCCTATGAACAGGCTGGCGAATATGCGGACGGCTATCCGTACATCGAGGCGAACGCAAAAGCAGAACTGGACTCGCTGCTCGCCGGCTGGATCGAGAAACATGCAAAGCCCACGTTCTACCTTGTCGAGAGCACGCGCGAGTGCGTCATCACCGCAGCAGACATGGAGGGCCGGGAGCAATGACCACCGACAAGAGCCGCGCTGATGCGCTGACGAACGAGGACATCGAAGCCATGGCGATCGCACATGGCCTGTATGGAATGCGCAAGGCAGTCGTTCTCTGCGTGCGTGACCTTCTCGCCGCATCCCCTGTCGAGAAGCACGAAGCCGTGCCGAAGCACCTGAAGGTGCAACTGCGTCGTGTGATGGATTTGCTCGATACCCACCTGGGTGACACTGACCCGATGCTCGAGGGTATGACACAGGACGAAATCGAAGAGCAATTCCCGGTGGTTGCGGCGATGCAGATCGTTGTAGCCCTGCATCAAGAGACGCCTGACGAAGAGAACGCCGCGTCCGTGTCCTGAGGACGCAGCATGGTCACCGTCATTCGACTAGCCATCTATATGGCGATCAACCGCTTGCTGGATTCTCTGAAGCGACGCGGCGAAAGCGCTATCAAGATTCGCGAATCGACCGGCTGCGATGCCATCAATGGGAACTGTCATTATCGTCCCCTGGGTCATCAGACGCATCCACTGCACGGCTACGTAATAGCCTCCGTCAGCTTTGCCATCAACGCCCGAAGTCATTTCAAAGCCCCGATATTGGGTTTTCCTTTCGTCGGCCATTGTCGCCTCCTTAGAGTCGTGGGAATTGCTTAGCTCACACAAATCCGGCTGCTATCGCGTCGCGTGCAAGTCGAATTCCGTGATCCAGCGCTTGCTCTAGTGTCGGAAATAAGCCGCCTTGCGGAATCAAGTATTGGCGGAAATTGGCTACCACCGGGCTACCATCGCGACGAGTGATGATGGCCTGAACACGGTATCCATCGACTATGTTCGCCGGTGCGCCTGGTCGATATTCGGGCGTCGCATTCACGACAACATGATACGAACCTTCATCGAACTCGCGATTCATGACGATCACCCCGCATCGAATCTATTGAGCCTTCAGTTTACTGATCCGACACGGCCCATTACCCGTATCGGCTAAGCCATTGAACAGAGAACTGTTTCACATACTCGACAGCCTTGGCCTCGGTATCGAACTCGCCGAGGCTCCGCAACGCTGCTTCCCTGCTGAACCCCAGCTTCGTTACCTCGACCTGGGCGGCGTACGTCCTCCGTCACGCGAGGTTCGCAATTCATCTCGTACCCACGCATCACAAACTTCTTCTGCATCAGTTCAACGCCATTTTGAGATAGAGGGATCCTAGCATGGCCAAGAAACAATCGACCGATCACCACGCGACCGCTCCAAACGTGCTCGTTTCTTCACCACTGTCCAGCGCAATTGCGGCCGTCAGTTACGAAGGCTTGAGTGTCTCCACACCGAACGGCGAAGCTGCCACACTTGCTGTTGTCGACCAAAACGGCAAAGTCATCGATGCAGGGCCTGCCGTGGCCCGAGTCGTCTGGGACGTTGCCATCGCCGCATATCGAAACTTTCTTATGGGTACCGGCCACCTTCGCGTCCTGACGAAGCCACACGGTGCGCAATCATGAAACCACCTTGCCAGAAAGTTCGACTTGCAGATATTCGATATTCAAGTTGAATTGTGCCCGCAGCCGCTCGACGAACCGTTGCGTAATCGCGTCCAAGGCCGGTTCACCGACCACAATTAGCTTCGTCGGCTCTAAGCCGTTCGCTCGGAAACCGTACTCCAGCAATTGCCCCATCGCCTGCCGCGTCACCTCCGCTGCGGTTGGAGCTATCTTGATTTCGTACAAGTAGCATCCCCCATCGAGGGGGCGAACAACGACGTCGGCAAATCCACCGGTCCCAGTTGCATGTTCCGTCCAGACTTGATCCAGGCCGTATTGTTTGGCCAGATCCAGGTACAAGGCATTCTGAACATCCCTGTGACGCATAGCAATCTTGCGCTGCGCTGGCGGCAGGCTCATGAACGCGTCCGACGGCGGCATCCTGTGGCGATGTTTTATCGTGCCCGGGCTATTACGAGTATTCAACTGAGTCACAACGCACCAAGGAAACATGTTGCGAACCAGCAAATCGTCTTCGAACCATTCGAGCTGATCCAAATGGGCGACCAATGCGCGCGCCCGTACTGCCCAACTTTTCGACTTCGGTACGGAGAACTTCGTGTGCTTCGCAAACCACTTCAACGCGGCGTTGTGACAGTCCTCATCGACCGTAGTGTGATACAGCTCTGGATGTAGTCCGGAAAAAACTCGTCTTATCATGAGACGAGGGACGTTCTTGATGCGCCCCTCGGATCTCCAGCGCTCAACGCGTTTGACAATGCGATCGTAGTTGTCCGGCGCGGGGTCGCTCTGAACGTCCGCAATGATTTGCACAAGTTTAGTTCGCAGGTTATCCGCAGCCGCAGCGCTCATCATTCCTTGCCCGGCGTTCGCGATCGAGTTATCTCGTGTCTTCCACAAGATTGCAAATAGGTTTTCGGGACGTCGGTGGGATAGCTCACTCTCAACCAGAGCAATAGTTGCGCGGTACCGCGGCCACCAGTCCAGATGGAACCAGTTGTCAGCAGCGCGAAATCCACTTAGAAACGCTTCAACCTCACCGTCTGGAACGACGGGCGCCCACATCCCATCGCTCAATTGTGTAGCGCGGTCACTCATAGATTTTCCCCGTAGGATCCGACGATTCTGCCATGCTTGGTCCGACGGTAGCGGAACGAACCACTCGACGTTTCTCGAACCTAGTCCCGATGCTGTCGATGGCGCTCGTGACGTTACAATTGCTCTCACACAACTGACGCTTGTGCTTCCACTCGAAGCGATCGAGACGAGCATGTTAGAGCCAGCACAAGGTCGCACAGCAACACGTAGAAATTCGGGGAACGCCATGACCGGAAGTCTTTCACCGCACGATACGCTGGACGAGCCAGGGCGACGCCTCCTGCGTTTCTTGGTCGCACACCTGCCTAAGATTAAACTGGGCGCCCCTGAGACCTATGTGGGTTACAAAGAAGTCCATGATGCGCTAAAACTTCCCATGCTAGCGAACACCTACGGCAGAAGCCTGGAAGTACAAGGACTGGTTGCGCTGGCCGATTGGACATTCAACACGGGTAAGCCTGGAATCACCGGCTTGGTGATCGACAAGACCACGAAGATGCCCGGCCCTGGTTACTTCAAACTGTTCAATCGGAAGCGAGATGACTTTCCGTGGTGGCTCACCGAGATCGAGAAATCTCTTGAATTTTCCTGGCAACCGTACCTTGGCAGCGACGAGCGATCGTCGAACGACGCCAGCGGCGACAATTGGAAAAAAGAGGAGCTGGCCGCTTCGGTAAAGGCTTACCTGGAGATGCAGCAGCGCGATCGCAACCATGAGCCCTTCAAGAAACGAAAGTACTACGACGATCTTGCCGAAAAGTTTGGGCGATCGGCAAAGGCGTTCGAGTACAGGATGCAGAACATCTCGTATGTTCTCTCTCTCATGGGACGTGACTGGCTGGAAGGACTGAAGCCGGCCAAGAACGTTGGCGCAAATGTCGCTGCTCAGATCGAAGAACTCATTGCTGAGTTCGAGGGTCACGCGATCACGCCGGTCGCCGCATTCGAAATTTCGGTTCGCGACAACGTGAGCAAGAACGATCTACCGCAACCACAGGGCAGCCAAACTCCCAAGGCATTCACATCGTCGGTTACTCAGTACCAGCGAGACGCCCAAGTGAAGGCTTGGATCTTGAAGAAGGCCGAAGGCATTTGTGAATGCTGCGACCAAGAGGCACCGTTCACCGGCCCCGATGGCCGTCCGTTTCTTGAAGTCCATCACGTCAGGAAGCTCGCAGAAAAAGGGGCAGACAGCACGGAGAACGCTGTAGCCGTGTGCCCTAATTGCCACCGAGAACTTCACTACGGACAAAATTCCAAGGATCTCGTTGAGACCCTCTATGAGAAGATCCCGCGCCTGAAGCGTCAGTAGTCAGTTAACCAGCACTACCGTCCGGCGTAAATGCGGCCCGTGGTCAGCTTTCAGGGACTCAGCATCGTGACGCCGGACGGCAACGCCGCAACTCTCGCTGTGGTCGATCAGAACGGAAAAGTTGTAGAGGCCGGCCCGAGCGTGATGCGGGCGGTGTGGGACGTAGCGATTCGGTCGTATCGCAATTTCCTGATCGGCAACGGCCACCTGCGTGTGCTCACACAGCCGTCCAACGCACGGGCCAAATAAAAAGGCGGCGTCATTCATTTGACGCCGCCTTTTTCCATCGAGCTTTTGTTGACTCGGTTAATTACGTACCGGCTTGATGCGTTTTTGGAACCCTAAAAGAAGGCACCGTCGGCATAGGAACTTGCAAGCGCATTGCGAGGTCCTGGACAATCTGACGGTAGTACGGCCAGAGATGGTAGGGCATATTGTGTGACGCAAACTCACTCACCCCTTCTTGAGGCAGTTCGTCCGGCTTGCAACCAGCCACCACGTATTCGACAACAAAGTCGATCTCGAGATCACAGGCCACATCTTCCTCGATCAATTCTGTGTTGTCTGCAGGCACACCCTCGCCCCCAGTCTTCACGATCCTCGTTCGAGTCGATGCCATGAACTTCATGAAATTGATGATCTGTTCATTGCCATCGCCAGGAAATGCAACTTCAGAGACAGATATCTCTGATACCGTCCAATTAATCCGCGTGAAGCTCTCGAACGCCTGCCGACGATCGTACCAAGCGGCGACCTTTGCATCGATGTGCGTGGGGAATGCCGTTTGGATGTGTAGATGCGGCAGGACCTTTTCAAGCAATTCTCGATTCATGCTGCCTTGCGAGCCTCAATAGTCGGAGCCGACGTAAACGTCTCGTTTGCGCCTTGGATAAGAGTGAAACGACGGCTTCTGACGACGACCCCATCACGAGGAACAAAAGATTCACCGTCCGAAGTCACACTGAACGTCTTCTTGCGATCCGCTACCACATTCGGTTCAAGTTTGATGTCCAGATGCATATCGAGAGCGTGCGCGATTTCCGCGGCGGTCGCCATCGTTACGTTATGCCGACCACTGAAGACCCGGCTAACATACTCCGGCTTTTTGTCCATCTTTTCTGCAAGAGCTTTTTGGGTAAGCCCCAGCTTTTTCATTGCCTCGACGAGTTGTCGGGACAGATCGAGCAATGCACGCTCGGTCCAATATTCGGGAGATTTCTGTGCACGCTTGAAGGCTTCCTTGTAGCGGCTACTAATCTTCATCTTCCTCTCCATCGATTTCGACAAGTTCCAAGGTGCCGTTCTTCTTGGCTTCCTGGTACTCCTTGTATGCCTCTTTTACCGCATTGATATGCGCTTTGGGTGTCTTCCCAGACTTACCCCCCGCCTTGTAGAACAATTTCGCCAGAACGATCATCCGACCGTCATCGTAGAAATACAGCAGGCGCAACGTACCAGAGACATCAAACTGCCAAATTTTGGGGTCGTCACAGACATCATGGGTGCGGTTTTCAGCGAAGGCCTCCGGCCCATGCATGGCAACATGTTCGAGGAATGCCCAGCAGCGCTCAATGTCACCGTCCTTGATGTCGTCCAGGGCGCGATCGCCCCGAGCGCTCAGCACCTCGTAGACGGACCACGCATGTTTGATAACGGCTTCTACGCGCAAGATATTAACTTAAAAGTTATTCTTCAAGGGGAGAGCTTGACATCGGCGTGTGGCATTGTTCGCTGAAGGCCGATGGAGGTGGATCCGACGGGGGGTGCGTCAAAGTGTCGCACCCACCAGAACACGAGGATCAACCGCACGCCAAGCTATCCAACGACACCGCCCGATTCTAGCACCTGCCTCCTCTCGACCCCGACTAGGGTCACTCCCAAATCACCACAAATGATATATATGCAGTGTCTTTCGGGCACCCGAGCGATACGAACCCTACTTTGGGGGATTGGGACATCTGGAATGTGGGGGCGTGGCAGCAAAAGCGTGAGTTTACAGCTATTTATGGGTCAGCGAGGCAAAACCGGCGGTCGCGACGCCGCGGATGGCGCCCCCAATATGCCGCGCACGCGATCGCAGCGGGCCGCCACGGACTGTTGATCCTGCCCTTTCACGCCAGCGGCGATGAAGCGACCGATACGATCATCGCTGGCCACCGCGCGACAATCGCTCCGAAACCACCCCTCCGCCATGCGAAAATCCCGACATCCGCTCTCTTCACTTACCCAACGGGGTTCGCATGACCACGCACATCACGATCGAATTCACCGAGCACGCCACCGAAGCCATCGATGAGCAGACCAGCACCAGCTTTTCCTATGACCAGGGCGCCCATGTGCCGCAACCCGGCGACTTCGTCGAGCTCGAGAATTCGCGGCAGACGTTTCTCGTGATCGGTCGCGTGTTTTCGCTGAAGGCCAACTACAGCGCCGTCAAGCTCGTGCTGGACCTGCCTCCGCACGACGACGAGCCGGGTTTCCCGGCACTCTGAAACCATCCGGTCCGGTAACGTCGGCGTTGCCGCGGGCAATCGCAGGCGTGCGGACCGCCTTGCGCGAAAACGCCCCGCAACGGGAGCGTAAGCAAGCCCGCCGAAGCGGGCTTCCGCGAATCCTGTCCGGCGCTCACGGAAACCGGGACGCTTGTTCCGCGCGTTGATCCGGCGGCGCTGGCTGCCCACCAGCATGTCGCGAATGGCGGCGTCAGGCGCGGCCTTCAGCGCGCCGCCATAGCTCAAGCGCGTGCCGTCAGGCACGACATGTCCCGGTTGTATTTCGCTGCTGGTTGGATTCGATCGACCGGATGACGGTCATGCCCGCCGCACGCGAGGGCACGGGCATTCGGTGCCGACGATCAAGAACGACCGTCGGCGACATCTCGCGGCAGTGGGCCACCAATCGTCGTCGCGCCCGAGCACACAATCGGCCGCATTGCACCGCCGCACACCGCGGCACCGGCCGTCCGGCGGCTTGCGCCGCGGCGGCCGGCTGCCGCGCAAGCGTTACTTCTTCTCCGGCTCCGTCGCGCCCGGTTGCTTGAACGGGAACGTGCTGAACATCGACTTCGCCTGGTTCTGCATCTGCTCCTGCATCTGCACGAACATGTTCTTCGACTGCTCGATGTAGCTCGTCATCATCCCTTGCATCAT
>Ga0157367_1000053_pt1 | contig 58742 bp, 58 predicted proteins | sample AttbisABBM2_FD_113142 | JGI IMG/M metagenome (GOLD analysis project Ga0157367, IMG submission 113142) | Fungus gardens microbial communities from leaf cutter ant in Botucatu, State of São Paulo, Brazil - Atta bisphaerica ABBM2 | ecosystem: Host-associated > Fungi > Mycelium > Unclassified ... | reverse complement strand
TGATATTACAGCCAGGGTAACCGGGCGCGGTCAATGCCGCCTCTGACAGAAATGGGATGACTAGCAGGGAAAGAACCAGCGTTTTCATGAGTATCTCCGGTAATAAAAAAAGATTTTCAGCCATCCTTACATTTTTTCAGCCGGCTGGCAGAAAAAAGCCCGCCATCTTTAGCGGGCTGAACAATAAGAAAATTCTCACTTTTACGGCAAATGCGCCGGCTCCAGCAGGGGGGCCGGCACCTCTAAGCATGGAAAAAAAATGCCGTTCTGCAAGGCTTAATACGCAGCAGAAGGCAAAAAAATGGCTCCCGTCCGGGAGCCAGAAAAAAACAGCGGTCTGGGTCGTTGCATATCCCTGGTGCAGGATGATTTAAGTATCGGCCGGATTGCCGCGGGTATTAGCCCGGCGACAAAATTTCATGTACACGCCTCCACGCTGTATTTAACATAACAGCACTTGCCGCCCCATAAAGTCCCTCAGCGCGTTTCTGCGGCCTGATGGTCGTTTCCGGCAGCTTTCCCTGTCCGCATATCGAAAAAAACACCCCTGATGATGTTGGCATGTTTGCATGATTATGCGGTGATATCTGCTCAACACGAATTAGTGAATACAAATGTTGGAAACGTCCGCTCCTGGCACAAAGCGGAGTGAACTGGACGCAAGGTCCGCTATGAGCGAAAAGCGGACCTTTAATTTTGTCATATTGTACCGCTGTAACCAAGGTACAGTAGATTATGAAATCAGCCCGGCCCCCTCTAATTCAAATTGAAAGCCACAGTTAGGATATTCGGGGTAAGAAGATTTCAAACACGGCACCACCCTGACACCCCTCGCCGACCTCAATATACCCATGATGCAACCGGACGATCTCACTGACGAGATGTAACCCAAGTCCTGAACCCTGGTCACGGGGAATAATGCGATAAAAGGGCTCAAATATGCGCTTACGTTCGTGAAGCGCTATTCCCGGCCCCTCATCCTGAACGGATATTACAGCCTTGCTGTTAACAATAACCCTGATACTCCCTCTCCCTCCAGCATGAGTTATCGCATTCTGTATAAGATTAGTGACCGCACGTGACAGTGAAAAAACATCTGCATTTACCATTACTGGTTCAGAAGGACTGATAAATTCAGGCTCGTACCCAGCGCTGATTATGAGTGGGGCAAGATCTGCGACGGTCTGCCTTACAATGCTTCGGATGTCTGCTGGCGTAAAAGATGACGGCTTAAGGCTAAGCCGTTGAATGTCCAGCAGTGACTCCGCAAGATTAGACAGGCGCGCAACATCAGAGGTAAGAACACGGCGTGATTCATCATCACTGAGCATGCTGACGCGCGCATCCAGAATGGCAATCGGAGCGCGAAGCTCATGTGCCGCGCTGGCAAGGAACCTGTCGCGTTCTTCATAACCCTGACTGAGCCTTTCCAGGGCGTCGTTAACGGCCTGAACCAGCGGCAGTATGTCAAAAGGAACATTTTCCTCCCGAAGACGTCCGTTACGATCGTCTTTTCTGATACGTCTGGCGTCCATCACCGCCTCAGAAATCCCTGACATTATCTTACGCGTGATTAAAGGGACGACAAGCGCGGTTGCACAGGCAAGCGGGACAAAAATACTGTAGGTGACCAGAGAAAAAAGCCTTTTAAAGGAGGCACTGATACCAGATACCGGTACGCCTCCGGTTATAACATGCAGCGTATGAGGCCCAAAGCTCCTGACCGTTATTCTGAAGGACAGTTCAGGGCTGCCGTCTTTGCTGTTAAGCTCTGATCCCCCGAAGACACCCAGGTTATTAATAACTGGCCTGAAAAGCGAGGGTATACTTCCGGACTCAAGCCGGTTTCCTTTTTCATCTTCAACCGCAAACCAGAGCGATCTCTCACCCTTCGCTTTTTCAGACACTCGTGAGCCAAGGTCAGCAAGGCTACCGTCAGTGTCATAACCGATGCGGTTTATAATGTTTTCAACTTCGCTTTCAGGAACGGTGCCGTAACTGCCCCCCCCGGTCTGGTAAGCGAAGTAGAGCAGCAAAAACAGCAAGGTAATGAAGTGAAAAACGATGATGCTGATGCTGATTCGTACGTGAATTGGTAGCCGCTTAGCTTTCATCCTGTTTTTCCTTCAGCAGATAGCCTACTCCGCGGATCACATGAATCATCACGCTTGCCTCTGCTGCCTCCAGTGACTTTCTCAGGCGCGAAATATGGGAGTCCAGAGAATTGGACTGGATTTCATCTTCAAATCCGTAAGCCCGTTCTGTCAGCCATTCACGAAGTACTGTTCTCCGGGCTCGCGTACAGAGCGCCTCCAGCAGAAGGCCCTGCCGGCGTGGCAGCTGCAGGGGAACACCATCCACAAAAGCACTTCTGCTGCTGAATTCATATGTCAGGTTGCCCATAATCAGTGACGGCACATCTGTTTTAGCCGGTCGCCGTGATATCGCCCTCATCCGCGCCATCAGCTCCTCTATGGCAAAAGGTTTTACGATATAGTCGTCTGCGCCTGCATCAAGTCCTGATATCCGGTCATCGAGTTCAGCCCTGCCGGTAAGCAGGATCACCGGTACAGCCTCGCATTTCTTTCGTATGTAGGGAATGAGCGAAGCTCCATCGCCGTCAGGCAGCCGTCTGTCGAGCAGGACAAAATCATGCAACCCTACCTGAAATAAAGCTCTGGCCTTTGAAATAGTAGAAACAGTGTCGGCCACCATTGCCGCTTTTTCACAGGCAGCTTTGAGGATAGCGGCCATCTGGGCCTCATCCTCGATGATAAGTACTCGCATCTTATAACCCGGCAGTTTTTCAGATATATCTCAACTTTATCACGAAAAAAAAAGCGGGCGGGTAATGTTGAGGTAAGGTTGAGGGCTTAACCTTCATCCAGTTCAGAAATACGGATGAAGCTGATGCAGAGAATAATGCGGTTTTCAGGATCGCTTATTATTTCATTATTCCTGCTTCTTTCCGCAGCCCGGGGCAGCTATGACGGCATTGTTATTAAAATTGCCGCTAAAGGAGTGCAGGAGGAATATACCAGTCCTCCTACGCAGGGGCTGTTTAAAATTGAAGAAATTACTGCAGATGGCCGGATTCACGTTGAAACGGCATATTTGCTTGATAATTATGCCTGCTGTAATAACGCCCGGATTAATAGCGTAGGTTACACGCCGTTTGAGACTATCCGGACTGACTCTGTAAGCGGCAGCAGGCCCACACAGAGCGCTGGGTCGGGAAAAAACATACAGCGTAAAGGCCAACAGCGAACGGCTTCCGGCAGGGATGTTCCGGAAGCGGGGCAGGATTTGACATCAGGCTGCAACTGTATTTATCAGCCTGCTGATAAAAAAAGTGCAGGATGGGTAGAGTGTTTGTCTGCCTGTCCGTTCAGCAGCGCCTGGTATTTTTAGCCAGCCTGAATAATATCTGCTGGCTGAATATTATGTAGGGTTATCCGGAAATAACTGCCGATTCTCTCCTGTGTCTGCCGTTTCTGTTTGTAATCCTCTCAGCACAGGGATCGTGCTGATTCTTTTTCTGATATTCGATGGGCAACTGATAGCCCGCATTTAAAAACTGAAAAGCAGGAGTTTGATTGTGAAAAAATTAGCGGCTCTGACTGCAGCAATGATGCTGGCAGGCGGTATTCACTCAGCGTCAGCGCTTGAGGGCGGAGTTGAAGCCGGCGAAGATTACACCAACGTCAGGCTGGGCATTGGTACCGATTCTCCAGGCCTTGGGCTCAGCGCTGAGTGGCTCAGAAGCGAACACGACGGCAAGGTCGGCAACATCGGACTGAATTACGCTATCGGTTCTGACAGCTGGGCAATATCGCCAGGTGTGAAGGTCATGCGCACGACGCCTAAGGACAGCGACGAAGGATATGCCGCCTCGGTTGGCGCAGATGTCCGCCTGTTCCCTGTTTCCGCGCTTGGCGTATATGCCAGCTACTACTGGTCTCCTGACTCCTGGTCGGAGCACACAGATGGTTTCCGTGAGGCAGGTGCTGGCGTAATGTTCCGTCCTCTTCCTGTTGTGGATGTTAGGGTCGGTTATAAATATGCGGCCTTCCAGGGTAAAGATGGCGCGAAAGACAACGTTATTGCTGACGGTCCCTTCCTGGGCGCCGCTGTTCACTTCTGACAGCGTCTGAATAATTTCGCTGGGGCACAGCGCAGGAAACTGTCTGTGCCCTTTGTATATGTAATGTCAGCCGTACAGCATTGTCAGCACGCTTCCGGGTTCTGCCACTTAAGCCGGAGCCCGCCGTAAACAGCTCCGCGCAGAAAGCATGGATACGGGTAAGCGTTATGCCCGAATAGTCTGCTTAACATACAGCCTTTTGCCATAAGGTGGAGTTCCCCCCTATGTTCTCCCGTTTTTTCATCTACCGACCCGTTTTCGCCTGGGTCATTGCGATCCTGATAATGCTTCTCGGCGCGCTGGCCGTTATCCGCCTGCCGGTTGAGCAATATCCCGATGTGGCCCCACCTTCCATTAACATCTCAGCGAGCTATACAGGAGCCTCAGCAGAAACGCTTGAAAACAGCGTAACGCAGGTCATTGAGCAACAGCTGACCGGGCTGGACAACCTGCTTTATTTTACCTCCAGCAGCAGCTCTCAGGGCAGCGTTACTGTTACCGTTACCTTTAGCCAGGGAACTAATGCGGATACTGCGCAGGTTCAGGTTCAGAATAAAGTGCAGCAGGCGCTTCCCCGCCTGCCCGCGGAAGTCCAGCAGCTGGGCGTGAGCGTAACCAAATCCCAGTCTAATTTCCTGCTGGTTATGGGTATATATGACACAGCGGGACGGAGTACAAGCACGGATATGGGAGATTGGCTGGTCAGCAACTTACAGGAGCCGCTGGCTCGCGTGAGAGGAGTCGGAGATGTACAGGTTTTTGGCGGGCAGTATGCTATGCGCATCTGGCTCGATCCGCTCAGGCTCAGCGCTTTTTCGCTGCAGCCCTCTGATGTCACCGCAGCGATACGTTCGCAGAATATTCAGGTTTCAGCCGGTAAAATCGGGGGGTTGCCTGCGCCTGATAATCAACAGCTGACGGCAACTGTACGGGCACAATCCCGTCTCCAGACGGCAGAGCAGTTTCGTAATATCATTATCAGGAATGACAGCAGCGGTGCAGTTCTGAGGCTGAGCGATGTCGCCCGGGTTGAGCTTGGTGGCGAATCCTATGACATGACCGCGCGCCTGAACGGACATCCGGCGGCAGGCGTTGGCATCATGCTTGCGCCGGGTGCTAATGCACTGGATACGGCCGCAAGGGTCAAACAGACGATCAACGAATTCCGCCATTCTTTGCCAGCCGGGTATGAAGTGGCTTATGCACTCGACGGTACCGATTTTATCCGGATATCCATACGGGATGTGGTGATTACGTTACTGGAAGCTATGGGGCTGGTTGTCATCGTGATGTACCTGTTTTTGCAGAATTTCAGGGCAACACTTATTCCTGCTCTTACGGTTCCGGTGGTACTGCTTGGCACATTCGGCGTTCTGGCAATCAGCGGCCTGACTATCAACACGCTTACGCTTTTTGCGATGGTGCTGGCCATCGGCCTGCTTGTCGATGATGCCATTGTAGTTGTGGAAAACGTGGAACGTATTATGCACGCTGAGGGCCTGTCAGCCCGGGATGCCACGGAAAAGTCCATGAAGGAAATTACGGGTGCGCTGGTTGCTATTGCTCTGGTGCTCAGCGCTGTTTTTATGCCCATGGCCTTTTTTCCCGGCTCAACAGGCGTCATTTATCGGCAGTTCTCCGTAACGATCATTGCTGCCATGGGATTTTCCGTGCTCATTGCACTCACGCTCACGCCGGCTCTATGCGGTATGCTTCTGAAACCTTCCGTTAACCCACGGTTTTCTTTCTTCCGCGGCTTTAACCATATGTATGATGGTCTTGAATACCGCTACTCATGCTCCGTAGTGAAGACTTTGCGCCGGCCGGGAAGGATGATAACGCTGTATTTGGCAGCAGGGCTCGCGCTTATACTGCTGTTTTCACGCCTGCCAGGCAGTTTCCTGCCGGTTGAAGATCAGGGCAGCATTCTGCTGCAGGCTACGCTTCCAGGCGGCGCCACAATGAACAGGACTGAAGCGGTGACGCAGCAGGTCACAGACTGGTTTCTGGAGAATGAAAAAGATACCACAGACGTTATATTCACCGTCGGAGGATTCAACTTCAGCGGCTCAGCGCAGAACGCTGCCATGGCATTTATACGTCTGAAAAACTGGGAGGACAGGCCCGGTTCACATCAAAGTGCGGAGGCGGTAGCCGGGCGTGCGACACAGGCACTATCGGCCATTCGGGACGCGGAAATATATGCTCTGACGCCGCCAGCTCTCCCTGGTCTCGGCCAGAGCAGCGGCTTCACCTATGAGTTGCTTGCGGGCGGAGGAACCACGCGCTCTGAACTGGATAAACTAAAAAATGAGCTTATTAAACGTGCAGCAGAGGCCCCGCAGCTCATGAATGTTCGCGCAAACACTCTTCCGCAGATGCCTCAGCTGCAGGTGGATATTGATACCAATAAGGCAGTAGCACTCGGGCTAAACCTTGATGACGTGGCAGATACACTGTCCGGGGCATGGGGTGGCACCTACGTTAATGATTTTATTGACCGGGGCAGAGTTAAACGCGTCTATATGCAGGGTGATGCGCCCTACCGCGCCGCGCCCAATGATCTTGGCAAGTGGTTCGTACGTAACAGCGAAGATACAATGACACCCTTTTCTGCATTTGCTGTTACGCGCTGGACTACCGGACCTGAAAGTCTTAATCGCTATAATGGTGCGGCGTCTTATGAAATCCAGGGCCAGAACGCACAAAACTACAGCTCGGGTGATGCCATGGCTGAAATTGAACGCCTGGCAGGAAACCTGCCCGCCGGGACGACGGGTGCGTGGAGCGGGCTTTCGCTTCAGGAAAAGCAGGCGGGTGGACAGGCATCCGCACTCTATGCAATTTCTGTGTTAATTGTGTTCCTGTGTCTGGCTGCGCTGTATGAAAGCTGGTCGATACCTTTTTCGGTACTGCTTACGCTTCCTCTCGGCCTGCTGGGTGCAGTGCTGGCGGTAACTCTTCGCGGCCTGAGTAATGATATCTATTTTCAGGTAGCACTTCTCACAACCATCGGGCTGACAGCAAAGAACGCTATCCTGATCATTGAATTTGCTGAAGAGGGTATCAGCAAAGGCCTGAGTATGAGCCATGCTGCGTTAGAGGCCGTAACAACACGCCTGCGTCCTGTATTGATGACCTCTCTTGCCTTTATGGCCGGCATATTACCACTTGCGATGGCAACCGGTGCAGGGGCTAATAGCCGGATTGCGATCGGTACCGGTATTTTGGGAGGTACGCTGGGAGGTACTTTACTGACGCTTTTGTTCGTGCCTGTTTTTTGGGTACTGGTGCGTAGCTTCATGGAAAAACCCAGACTGGACTGATTTATTAAACGATAACGTCCGCTTTTGGCACAGAACGGACGAACTTATGGCAGATGTACGCTATGAGTGAGCAGCGGATATTCAACAGATGATATAATGCGCATGCGTACTTTTCTAAGTCGCGAATTTCACTGGCGCAAGTGCCATCCCGGTATGCTATGTCGGATATCGGGATATTTTTAATGTCATAAAGCAAGATGACGCGATAGCCCTGTCCAGCCATGCAATCAGGTTCTTTTTCATTACTGCATAAGCGCTTTAATTACTGCCGGGGATCCCTCTGACCCGGCATATACAGTTCATGTTACGCTGCAGTACATTTCAGCTTCGTCAAAAGCTTACCCATGACTCTGTGCTGGTTCTGCTATCCAGACGTTCAGTCGGAGTATACGGAACCTGCGTGTGTAAAGGGGTCTTATCATTCCGCAATCTAAAACGGCCAGTAATGGCGGTCAGTGACTGTATCTGATCCTCAAGTATGGCAGTTGCAGCGGCTGAAGCCTGTACCAGCGTGGCATTCTGCTGAGTCACGCTATCCATTTCGTTCACCGCTGTGCCTATCTGATTAATCCCCTTACTTTGTTCAGCAGAAGCTGTGGCAATTTCACTTAACAGAGAAGTTATACCCGAAACGTCACTGATTATCTTTTCTGTGGTTAATGAAACCTGTGCCACCTTCTGTTCCCCAATCGCAACATTAAGGTTAGATCCGGCAATCAATTTTTCAATCTCACGTGCTGACTGCGTACTGCGCTGAGCAAGCGTACGCACTTCATTGGCAACTACGGCAAATCCTCTGCCTAGATCACCCGCACGTGCAGCCTCCACGGCCGCGTTCAGAGCCAGAATATTGGTCTGAAAAGCAATGCCGTTGATAACACCGGTAATTTCGCTGATAGCTACCGCGCTGTTTTTAATATCGGCCATGGTACGTACGACCTCCTGCATCGCCTCGCCACATTCTGAGGCTGTACCGGATGTCGCGCTGGCGGCAGCACTGGCCACCGAGGCATTTCCGGCATTAAGTGCAACGGTGGAGGAAAGCTCTTCCATACTGGCTGCTGTTTCTTCCAGTGCAGCAGCCTGCTGCTCTGTCCGGCTGGACAGGCTATGGTTGCCGTCGCTTATCTGCACAGATACCCGGGCAACTTCACCTACGCCAGTCACGATTTCACCAACCATCTTTTTCAGTCCGCTCTGCATTTCGTCAAGCCCCTGCAGGAGCCTGCCCATCTCATCATTACGGACGTGGTGAAACTCTGAAGTCAGATCCCCCGCACCTATAGCAGCCGTGACTTCGCCCGCACGACGCAGAGGTTTGATAAGAACATTTTTAAGCACTAATGCCACTATTACTGACGACAGTAAGAACAGGAATACTGATATACCAGCCGCTGTATAGGCAATATGCGTATCTTCATTTGCCAGTGCGGTAATGTTCAGAGATGACTGCTTGTGGATGGCTATAACTCTGTCAAGAGGAACCCGGTAGGCTTCATCAAGGGTGACAACGCGCGTGCCAGCAAGTGTGAGAAATCCCGGCACATCCCCTTTCTGAAGCGCAGTAAAAAGCGCACCGACACCCTGCTCAGTGTAATTCCTGTATCTGGCTGCGAGCTCCTGTGCGATCTCAGCTTCTCCGGGCTGCTTTGGTGCGGCCTGATAGGCCTGCATAAAGCGCAGACCGCCGTCATAGTAGTAACGTGCCTGCGTCAGCGCCGCGTTGAGTGCCTGCGTATTACCATCACTGACGTGAGGTATGGCGGCCAGAAGCGTAGTGCGCGCGGCCCGCATCCAGTTAGTCGTGTCCGCCACCCCAAGCGTAGCCGACACCTCGTAATTGAGATTTTTAAGTGATTCTGCGCTACGCGTCAGATAAAGCACGCTCAGGAGAGACGATGTCAGAAAAACGGAAAACAGGAACAGGCCTGAAAGACTAAGTACAGTGGTAAGGCGTATATTTTTGAACATAACGGCAGGTCTCCATATTACAGGTTATGAATTTATCGACCTGATTTATTTCGGCATTACCCATTTTCAGACACCTGTAACGAAGGAACAATAATTCAGTTAGCAAAAACATTAATAAATTTCATCATAAAATCTGACTAAAAAAAACTGCGCATGATTTGAAAGGCTTTTTTTATTTTTTTAGCATGGTTTCGGTTTTTTTGTTTCGGTAAACATAAATGGTTTAAGGGTTATAAAGATGGAAAACCATCAACACAGTTGCATCATAATGTATAAAATATTAACCGTTGTCAGAACATAACGTTGTTCACTGAATAATATTGCAGGCTAAAGCGTTGAAGCCAGCAGGCATAAACTTCAATGTCCGCTTCTGGTACAAAGCGGATATATAGTTTGGTCAATTACTCGTTTCTCGAAGTGCACTTAAATTCCAGGTAATCCATAACCAGCCCCTGAATGCCGCTTTAGCGGCATGGAGGCGCCTGATGTCGCTGAGGATAACACTGATGCTAAACGGCGCCGTACGCCCGGCGTAGCCGGTTACAGTCGTATAAATCCTGCCATTCGATACCCTTCCCTGAATAGCCTAAACCAGCCTTCAGCAATAAATAAGCCGATGTACCCCTTTTAACCCCGGTGAGCGGTTATCACGGCGCTAGCGACGTGATGGGCGTGATTTCCGGGGCCTTAGTGGCGGCAGCTTGCTGCTGACGCTTAGGGGGGTGTTCATCAAAACTTTCAGCGATATTTACTGAACTTAACACGGCAGCTGCAAAGCCAGACGGTCTTAAAGCAATGATTGAGTTAATTTAATCCCGAAGCCCCGGTGAGCGGGCTGGACGGCGCAGAGCGACGTACAGGGCGTGATTTCCGGGGTCTTGGTTTTACTGTTCACTGTGAACAGTAAAACTTAGAGGATTAGTTACACCATCCATTAAAGCCACTCCTGTTCCGGCCCTGCGGGCCGGGGCGGGGGCGGCCTGTTAAGGGGCACTCGGAGTTTCAGGTCTGCTCCGGTTCTGGCTGAGATGGGCTGGAGGTTTCAGGCCTGCTCTGGTGTGTTCCTATATCGTGATTAAGAGTGTTGTAACTAATGAGTTCCCCATGCCCGTCGCAGGCGGGAGCTACTTCAGATTCTGAGCGGCGCGGACGTGTGCGGCCGCTGCAAGCGAAGACCTTCTTTATCCTCACATGGCCGGACTGAAAACCTTATTTTCTTTTTGATTATTTCTTTACTGACCAGAGGTCAGGAATATCTTGCGGGTAACTTCAGACTCACTTGCAGGTAAGGTTAACTTTCCGATTGCGGGTAAATGTTAATAAAAAAAGACGGCCTCTGAAAAAGCGGTATTTCTGTCGTCTCAGAGGGAAAATGACGCGGCTGCGGGGAGGAAAACAGGGCGTCAGGCACGCGGCACAAACGACTTTACCGCCAGTCAAGGCGGTTAATATCGTGCGTGGAAACGTCAGTGAACGACGTCGGGAGGTGCAGGCTCGTAGCCGAGGCCCAGCTCCAGCTGGTTAAGATGCTGCCACACAAGGCGATCGAAGCTGTCAGCGTCGAGGCTGATGAGTTCATGGTTCGGCCGCGTGCGGATGAGCCAGCTGGCCATCGTGCTGCGCCGTTCATCGAGCGGCAGTTTACCCAGCTTATTACGCCTTTTCTCCCGTACGGCCTTCTCGCGCCGGCTCAGCAGCGTCGCTATACGGGCTTTTTCATACCAGCGCCGGCGGGCGGCCCGGACGGAGTCACGCGTACCGGGTTCGAGAATACCTTCCTCTTCGGCCTCGATGCGCTGATTTCGCTGCAGCAGCAGTTTATCCATGTTAACGCCGCACAGCTGCCAGAAACGCTCTGTGAGAATGATATGCCGGGGCATCCAGTACTGTTCAATCGGGTCCCATTCCAGGTCAGGCATTTCGATAAGGCCAAACCGTGCCAGTTCCGGGAACAGACGCGACAGCCGGCAGGGTTCCACCCGGGTTTCGGGGATGACGTTGCCTTCACTGTCTTTCGGGCTGAGCTCGCTGACCAGCCGGCTGACATTGACGGTCACAACCCAGGTGGCCATGTCGGCACGCTGAACAAGCAGAGGGAATAACGCATCAATAAGCGCACGCCGCTCCGGACGGAAATGCCGATCGCGGCCTGCAGCTTTACGGTACTGCGTAAAGTAAGGATGGAGTGACGGCCGGAAACGCAGCGTCCACTTACCGCTGGTCTTTTCTTTGACGACCAGACGACGCATGGCGTGGCCAAACTCACCCGGGAGCGGGCGATAGCCATCAGGCGCGAACCACCGGGGTTCAGGGCATTTGCAGGTGACATCATGATCGCCGCGGCGACGTCTGTCATTTTCTGAAGTCGGGCGGTCTAACCCGATTAAAATCTGGTCATTCACCCTGTCCCGTACTTATGGCGGACAGGGGTTGTCTTATGAATAGCATGCGTTATAATCCTTCACAGGCGCAGCGCCTGCTTTTGGACCCCCTGATTTCTGACTCTTCCGCCAAGTTGATACCAGATTTCGGGGGGTTTTTGCATTCAGAGCCCCATGAAACGCGGACTCCATACCCTGGACGTTTTTGCGGATACGTCCTATCCGGTTAGTTCATTCCCGCGCCGCGCATGACCGGCCACAGGTTTACTGCAAATCCTCATCGTCAACCACCACAGTATCTGACAAGGATCTAAAAAGGATCGCCGCCCGGCGAATTCTGAAAAGGATACCCATCTGTGCCAGTTAAATCCAGTATAGAATGACCTCCATCAGTATCGGTCGCTCAGGAATACATCATGAAATCAATTCTCATACCATGTAAGTGTTCCACTGTTCACCAGAGAAAAATCAAATATATGGCGGAGCTGAATTCTGGTTTTTGAACCTGAATTGCTGTGACAACCACTGATGATGGCAGGTTGATGAGCATGGATGAGAGTAGTAACGAGGCAACGACTTAACTTCTTTGGTTGAGGCGTACCACAGCGTAGCGAGGAACGAACAGCCGAAGTTGTTAAGTCGTTTATTATGATCCCACACTCCTCATTAGGGCTGCCCACAAAAAATGAGTTATTTCAGAAATATTTACTGTTAGCGCAAATGCTCATTTCCTTCTTTCTGTTTTTTGAACTTACCCGCAACCTTTACTGATGGAAAAAGAGGGTCCCCTAATCCAATTCATCATCATAAATGCATTTTCCTGATAATATTTCCCATTTTTTTTGCTGTTCACAAATCTCAATGATTAATAAAAATGTAATGAGTGTCAGCCTGTAAAATATATGACAGTGATACAGATCTCACTTTATGAGAAAACCAAACAAACAAGCACTTATACAGCATGCTACTGAACAGACCAGAGAATGCTATAGGAGGTTTTTACACATCAGCTAATCCACAGATACTTCTGATTACACCTGCATTACTTCTCTTTTCCTGTTTTTTTCAATTAACTTTGAGTGTCCCCCAGGCGGGGTCATCAGCAATGTGTTTTTTTTCTCATGTATTTATTACTTTAAGGATGGATTATGAGACTTAACAAAATCACTCTTGCTTTAGGATTTGTACTGGTCACCGCAGCTCGTCTGTCTGCCGCAGCTCCCTTGCATAGCGTGCCTTTAACATCAGAAGACTCTGCGCATCCCTATGTCTTAATCGGCGATGCCAATGGTGCCCCAGGTGCGGCCGGTGGCAATGGCGGTAATGGCGGTAATGACAATTCACCAGGCGCTCCGGGTGGGGATGGTGGTAATGGTGGTAATGGTGGTAATGCCGATAGTGGAAATGGCAGCAGTAATGGTAATGGCAGTGGTGATAATAACGGAACCGGAAATGGTGACGGTAGCGATAACGGTGGTGGCGACGGCGGTGGCGACGGCGGAGCATAAGAGTTTTATCTAATCCTAATACGCGGTGAATTTTTTCTCCGCGTTTTCATATGGAGATATAACTATGAAAATTAATTTATTAGTCATTAACACAATTATCGCTTCATTTCTGACAATCAGTTCGCTGGGCGTTCAGGCCTCGAATAAACATCACCATAAACATAATGACTGTTCATATCTGAATGGAAAAAATGGCGGTACTACGGTGGATGGTGACGCTAACGGCGAAAATGGGAAGAAAGGTGTACCGGGAAGTTCATGTATCGATGGCGGCAACGGCGGTAATGGCGGTAATGGCGGTAATACAAGTAACGGAAACGCGAATGGTGGAAGCGGTGCGCCAGGAGCTAATGGAGCTAATGGATGAATTACAGAATAAATAGTTTTTTCACATTGAGCCTGTTTGCCATGCTGGCTTTCAACTCAATGACAAATGCCTGGGCCAGTAATGAAGAAAAAAATGTTTTGCCGTTTTCACACCTGGTTCATCCAATAGCTGATGGCGGGAATGGAGGAGACGGTGGGAGTGGCTCTGCCGGGGGCAATGGAGGAAATGGAGGAAACGGAGGAAGCGGGCCTGATGGCGGCAACGGTGGCAACGGCGGCAACGGTGGAAATGGCAATAGTGCTGATTCGCCTGGTGGGAATGGCGGTGATGGCGGCAATGGCGGCAATAGCGGTAACAATGGGCACGGAGGAGATGGAGCTGACGGTGGAAATGGTGGTAATGGCGGCAGTGATAATTCACCTGGCGGGAGCGGTGGTGATGGCGGGGATGGCGGGGATGGTGGAAACGCCTGATTGCATAAAGTGATGAATTAAATGAAGGAGATTTTAAATGCGAACTTTTCCTTTACGCACTTTTTTTAGATCATCAATGATAATAGCAGTCATAGCAATTCGAGGCGTAATTATCTGTATGCCTTCTTTCCTTCTACCGACGCTAACTTTCACTGCCAGCTTTAATGCAATTGCAGACGATGGAGATGGCGGGAATGGAGGTGACGGCTCCGGCAATGGGAACGGCGGTGATGGCGGCAACGCTGGAGCCGGTTCTGATGGAAACGGTGGAGATGGCGGCAATGGCGGTCAGGATGGTGGAAATGGAGGTAATGGCGGCAATGGTGACGGCTCCGGTAACGGTGGAAATGGCGGTAACGCGGGACCTGGCGGATTAGGTGGTCAGGGTGGACAGGGAGGCAGTAATGGTGGTCACGACGGCTCACCGGGAATGAGCGGTGCAAGGGCGTCAAAGTAGTACTGCTGTTGAGAAGATGACGTAATTAACAACTGCCAGCTACTCATTGGGTGGTCTGATACTCATAGGTTTTTAAGACCTTACCTTAACTGATGCATAAGCCTTGAAATCTGTGAAGTGCATTCTTTCCAGCAAACGAGGCTGAGGTGAATATCAGGCGGCAACGGTTAAGTGTTATTAAGGCCGAGTCTTCGGCCTTAATTTTCTTAAAACAAAACTTTCATCCCGGGACCTCTGTAGTTACTAATCGTTCCCATACGATGGGCAGGGCGGTCTGGCTGAGGCGTACCGCAGCATCGCGAGGAACGAACAGCCTGAGCGGCGTGGCCGTCATGGGGTAAAGGTTGTGGCGCTATGGCCGATACTCACTGATACTGTCGGCGCGATTGTAAGTACATCCGATGGCCCTGCCTTTTCCGTTGTGGATACTATGACCGGCCCTTTATGACTCAGGCCGGTTTTTTTATCCTTTCTCTGCCCGGGCAATGGCCTGCTGCATAACCTGCTCGCTTACCACACCCGGGATAACAGTGGTGTTATCCGGCGTGGCGTTTTCAGCAGGCATCACGATAATGCCAGGTGTCCCCGTAAGCCCCAGCATCTCAGCCAGGTCAGCATTGTTCTGAATAATCTGGTCGGAGGCAGCATTACTATCGTCTGAAGCCTTTCTTGCACCGGCAGCAATAATGGCTTTCTCAATGTCTTCTGCTGTCAGTTTCCCTTCGTTATGGCCGGTACGGTAAATGCCGTTGTGGAACGTCATGTACGCATCCGCACCATGTGTCCTGTAAATGCTGAGGCCGCTGCGTGAAGCCTGTGCTGATTCCGTAAAGCGGGCGGCAAAAATGGTCCAGTCCCGGAATGCAAAGCGCACATCGGTGTTTGCAGCCATCACCTTTTCCATCACCGGCGCCATCATGCTGCAGGCAATACATTCATAGTCAAAGAACTCAGTCACGATGACTTTTGAATCCGCCGGTCCTTTAAGGGGCACGCCATCGAGCTGCATCAGCAGCCGATGTGTTTTCAGCGCTGACTGTACGTAAGTCTGTTGCTGCATGGCCTGCTGCCGCGCCTGCAGCTTTTTGCTCACCTCAATGAGCACGTCCGGATGCGCGACCAGATAGTCCGCCGCAATCTCGCCGATACGGGCCTGCTGTTCCGGGGTAAAAGTTTCAGTGCCAGCTGCAGCGGACTGGACGGAAAACAACGAAGTGCTTATGGCCAGCGCAAAGGTGGCCATCTTAAAGGTCTGTTTCATGATTTATCTCATATGCCTGCGCAGAGCAGGCTGAAGGTGAGGCGGTCGCGAATACGGCCGCGCTGATTTTTAACGTTCTTTCTGAATGTTTCTGGAGAGTTCATGTGACAGTTCCGGAGGCATCCGCTCCGGAGCATCATGCTGAACCGGCCTGCTGAGACCTGCCGCAATCTCTTTTTCCGTGCGGGCTGATGATGAAAGCTCATTAGCCAGTTCTTTATCACCCTTGCCCGAATGCGCTGGCTGCTCCCGGCTCTCTTCCGGCATCCTGATAATTTCCGGAGAATCCTGCCGGGTATCTTCCAGAACCCGACCCGCAAGTTTTGCCTCGTCCGTTACAGATCTAGCGACAGCAGTCTCAGGTTTCTCACTGTCTGTCATCTCCTGTGGAGCAACCAGGCTGAGATCTGTGGCCAGCTTTTTCTCTGCTACCACATCGGCACGACCGTCTCTGCTGCTGATTTCCGGTTCCGGTACGGCAGGAGTATCAGGCTGCTGACTGTCTTTCCTGACAAGGTCTCTGACAGCTGCGTCGCTAATGTCGGCAGTTACCATCGTTGATACCGTATCTTCCGGAACGGGAGGTGTATTCTGCACGCTGTTAACGGCAGCTCTTACCGCCGTTTCGGCAACGGGCTCCACGCCTCCGGAAATCTTAAAAAGCTGTAGTGACGGCGAGTCGTTTCCGGTCTTAAGCAGAACGCCTGAAGTGAGATGTTTTCTCGCCATAATGAGCGCTTCATCCAGCGTGGTCACCACATGCGTTTCACCGTTCCTGCTTTTCTGCACAAGCGCCGCTTGTGCGCCGGCGGTAAAAATCCGCCTTTCAGCCCCCCGATCTATGTCACCGCTACCGGGTCGTAGCGGCACCATCGTCAGACCCGCCGCTTTTCCGTTACCGTCGAACACCGGCAGGGCCAGATGCGGCTCAGGGAACTTCCGTGTCGGCGGGATGATGCGTGCCGTAACCGGACTGCCGCGCAGGCCATTTGACCGCAGAAACGCGCGGCCCATTGCCGTTTTAGACGCGGGCTGCCCCATCGCCCAGATCCGCCTGGCCCGATCACGCTCCGGCTCGGGCGTGAGCGCATCATGCGCCGTGGCCGGCCCTTCTTTTCCGGTCCTGAGCGTCTTTGTCCAGCCTGCTTTATCATCGGTAAAAATCTGGACATGGTCCTTCGCACGCGAGACGTTGATATAAAACGCCCGCGCGCCGCTCATCAGCTCACGAGCGCCCTCAACGCCCTCCAGCGCCAGTGAGTAACGGGCACTGGCGCCCTGAGCGCCGTAGCCGGTGACTGCCCAGCTGTAGTCAACGTGCCGGTCAGCGAACGTTGCTGCCGGATCGATAACCTTCAGCCCGCCGGCATTGCGCAGCACAATCTCACCATTGTCGCGCAACTCTTCAACGCGATACTGTTCGTGTGCAGCGTGACCGGCCTGCTTCTGGGTTTTACTCAGGCGGACGCTGTCACCCGTGCGAAGCTCAATAGAGCGGGTCTCAAAAACCTCAATTTCAGTGGCGTTGAGTTCCTGTGGCGACCAGTACTGCGTGCGCCCCGCTTCATCCTTCAGGGTGATGTTGCCGTTTGTCTGGTCGACGCCGGTAACGTTCAGGTACCGCTGATTGGCCATCACCACCTGCCCGGTTTCCCAATCGTCGATACGGTTAAAGTCGTGCCGGCCGCCGTTGATACGATCCAGGACAGGGACGGTGCGATACGCCTCGCCCAACTCTTTTGATTCAACCATCGCGTTATGAATACTCTCATTGATGGCTCTGCGGTCTGCGTGCAGCTGAACCATGATCATGGTCTGCTCCCGTGCCTCATCGGTGCGGCTCATAAAGTCAGCCACGATTGTGGATACAGGATCTGCTGACTCAACAATTGATCCTGTGGGCAGCACCGTGCCTGCTCGCCGGGGAACAACGTCCGGCGACACCTTTTCGATGTTTCTCAGCGCCGCCGCGAAATCATTGCTGATGATGCTATACACCGCAGACTTCAGGTCCGGGTCGCGCTGGCGCACGATTTCCTTCATGACCGCCACGTCAATCGGGCTCCGCTCCTGCATCAACTGGAATGGCGCACCGCTCTCGGGCGACTGCAACTGCGCAACGTCCCCTACCGGCACGGCACGGCCGTTACCGGCTGCGATCGCGCGGTACGCTGCCGCGGTATCCTGGTTACCAATCATGGATGACTCATCGATAAGAAACAGCATGTTGTCATAGCGGACGTCCTCGCCGGCCGCGCTGCGCATCTGCCAGTCCAGCACAAACGACTTCAGCGTCTGCGCATCTATGCCTGTGCCCGCCATCTCCTTAACCGCCCGGTGAGTCGGGCCCAGGCCTACAATGACCGGACGCGCGTCAGCCGGCAGGGTGTCGATAGCCGCCTTAACCGCATTGAACTGGGTGGTTTTACCGACGCCTGCATACCCCTGCACGGCCGTAAACCTGTCCGGACTCTGCAGAATAAGCGAGGTGGCCTCTTTCTGGCCCTGAGTCAGGCCGGACAGGAGGGTCGGATCGACCTGTGCCATCAGCGGCACCTGCGTGTTTTTACCCCGCTCAATTTCGCTCACGATGGCTTTTTCCATCTCCCACGTGGAGCGCGCAACGAAGTGAGGCCCGGCCTTGGTCTCCACCTCAATGAGGTCACCCTCCTTAACCTGCCGGGCAACTTCACTCTCGATAAGCTCCAGGTCACCGCAGAATGTCAGCGCCTCATCCAGCAGTTTCGCCCACGGGAAAGCGACGTCCCGCATCTGCGCCACGCCGCGCGTTACGGCTTTCTGTGCATCAGAGAGCAGCTGTTTATTGAGCGTATCCACCGCCTCACTGGCATCCTCCTTTCCGCTGGCCTGCCGGATTAGCGACAGCGGCGAGCGCGTGGAGCGCATGCGCCCCAGCTTCTCTTCCGCCCGGCTCAGCGCTTCGCCGGTAAAAATTTCCGCCTCATGGCCGGACTGCGCCAGCGCGTTAATCATATTCACCGACAGATCCTGTGCGCCCAGGCTGGCCAGTACCGTGCCGCGATCGTTGTCACGGCTGCCGGGCGCGCTGACGTATCCGTAAGTTACGTAAAGCGGCCGGGACGCGTCCAGCCGCAGCGGCTTTTGCTGCCCTTCGCGCTGCACGATGAGCGTGCCGTTTTCAATAGCCGTGACCGTGAGGCGATCGCGCGCTTTCACGCCGGCATGCTTATCACCGGCAAGCGCAAACAGGCGCTCCCCGGCGGCAACTTCAACGTCATTCTGCGTGAACAGCCGCCAGTCGCCGGAGAGTGCGCTGAGTTTTACCCGTGACAGCACCCCGTCCCCGTCAATCAGTGAGAGCATGCGGGTCTCATCATGCACGCGGTCAATGACGTAGTGCCGCGTTTCGTTTTTCTCTGACCGGTCCTCCAGCACCATACCGGCGCGGTAGGTCTGAGGGAGACGGCGCTCTTTAGCCGTCACAAACACCGGCGTACGCGCCGCGATGCTGACCGACTTCTGCCCCAGTCTGCCGGCATCCTGCAGCGCACTCCTGATAACCCCGGTCAGCTGGGCCTGCTCGCGCGGGCCTGTCACAACGGCCGTAACGGGCCCCTCCGCAGGGTCCATTTCGGCATAGCGCTCTGCCAGCGCCTGGTAGCGGTCGCGCTTGTCCTGAATACTGGTCACGCGCACCTCAATTCCGTCAGATGGTGCGGTCAGGCTCTGACGCTTTACGCCCGCTGCCGTCAGCACGGACAGGGCGTTCGCATTTGACTGCCGTCCGGCACTATCCAGAAAGAGCAGCTGCGCATTCTGCTGATGCGCCTCATCGGTGAGCACCAGCATTTCTTTCAGGCTGAGTTTTTCCGCGCTCTCAACGATGACCGTACTCTGCGGCATCAGGCTGAAGGTGCCATCAAGCATCCGGCTGCGGTGAAGCAGCCGGTCCCTGAGCTCAGGCGACTTTGCAAAGCTGAGTGCGCGCTCGGCTGAACTGGTCAGTACACTGACCTCGCGCCCCTGTTCACGTGACATTGTCACCAGTGTCTCCGTAACCTCACGAAGCCGGCCGACTGATGCAGGTGCACTGATGATAACGGCGGGCTCCTGGGCAATATGCTCAGGGTGCCCGGGGGAAAGACTGCCGTCGGGGCTGAAGTTAATTACCCGGTTCTCTTTCAGGATATCTGCCGCCAAAGACTGCACCGACAGCTCATCCAGCAAATGGATGTGCGAGGTAAACACGCCTTTATCACCGTCGAGAGGCACGAGCAGATTGTCATGAATAGCCTGGTCAAGCGCTTGGCGCAGGTCCGGAATGGTGTTCTGCAGTTCACCGGCGTTATGAGCGGTCAGCAGAAGATCCCCGTAGGTAAACCGCGTTTTACTGTCGCTCAGTACAGAAATGGCAGTGCGGACCGACTCCATCGCCGGCACAGGGACGTCCTGCACCTCTCCCGCGTCAGGACGGGACATTTCACGTTCACGCGCTTCATTCATCACGCCCTGGATGTCAAAGCCGATTTCTTCCATCTGGCGCTGCCAGCGCGCCTGCAGCCGGGCACGGCCGTCGGCCGTTTCTGGTTTAGCGATCGGGTCATCTTTAGCCGATGGAGACGGCGCTGATGTTTCTTTATCTGCTGTTGCAGCCTCTTTTTCTACGGCTGACACCGCGCGCTCAGGACCAGACTCTGTCGGTAGGTCTTTTTCCTGTGCTGATGGGGTTAAAGGCTCTTTATCCGCCGTTTCAGGGAATTTCTCTGCAGCTGGCACCCCATGTGCCGGTTCAGTCTCTGCAGGACCATTTTTTTCCTGTGCTGGCACCGCTAAAGTTTCTTTATCCGCCGTTTCAGGGATTTTCTCTGCGTCTGACACCCTATGTGCCGGTTCAGTCTCTGCCGGACCATTTTTTTCCTGTGCTGGCGCCGTTAAAGGCTCTTTATCTGCCGTTGCAGAGACTTTTCCGGTAACGGTCATCTCGTACGCCGGCGCAGGCTCAGCCTGCACAGGTATAGAGGCAGATTCGGGCCGGGTGCGCTCCGGTGCCCCCTCGTCTTCTCCATAGCGGCTGATATCCTGCTTGCGCTGGCGCGTATCGAGTGCGGCCACGTCGCGGCTTTTGAGCGAGGCATCCTCGCCGGCGCGTGCGTGGATTTCCCGGTGTCGCGAGGAGAACTCATCCAGCACCGCTTCCGTAAAGCCCTTTATCTCCCACAAATCATGACGGCCGCCGGTCGGCACGATTTCGTAACCGATAGCCTCAGCCTTGCTTTTGAGCACGTTGCGGTAGATTTTGCCGTACGTTATCTGGTTGCGGTACGCCGTTTCGATAAAGCCGGCACCGTGAATGGTGTCGGTGGCCAGCGCCTTCCACTTGCCGTCCAGCTCCGTGACGTTGGCCATTACCGCGTGTGTGTGGATCTGCGGATCAAGGTTACGGGAGGTGTCATGCGTGAACAGGGCAGCGACCATTTTACCGCTGGTCACGATGCGCGTGACGCCTTCCTTCGTATCCCGGGCGCTGACCGTCTGCTCCATGATGGCCAGCGTCTCTTTTACCGCGTCATGGTGTGCCTCCAGCAGGCGTTTATCGCCGCCGGCAAGGATAAGCATTGAGACACTTTTAGGTGCTGAAAAGGTAAAGTCGTGCCCCGGACGGTGTACGTGGGCACCCTGCACTTCCTTCCCCAGCATCACGCCGTTGGGCAGATTGCCGTGCAGAATGCCAGTGAACGTATCCAGGTCAACCGGTCCCTCAAGTCCCAGTTCGCGCGCACCCTCCCCCATCCACTGCGTGGGCATGTCATCCAGAAAGTAATAGTTATCCTTGCTGCTGTAGTAGCCGGCAGCGTCGGCGGCCGAAGCCACCGGAGCAACGGTCATCATCGTTCATACCCTCCCGGGTCAAGGCTGTCACTCATCTCCTGATACGCGTCGTAGTCGTCGCGGTGTCGCAGGATGTTCTTTTCTTCATCGGCCATGCGTGCGTTGGCATCGCTGTACTGCCGGGCATCAGCCTCTTCACGCTTTTCCTGGTCAGTTTTTCGCGGGCTGATGTGCCGGACGATAAGGCGTCCGCCGTCGTCTTTTTCCATCTGCATGTTCAACTCGGGAGCCTCACCCCCCGGCGTGTCACTGTCGGTTTCTGCTGAGCCTGCCGTAGTGCCGGTCTGTAGGCGCCGGATTCGGTCCAGCGGAGAAAGCCTCGGGCCGTTATCAGTCTGTGCAACCCCGGGTGCCGGCAGGGTGGGCGCTATCTCTGCTGTTATGTCCGCTGTGGATTGCCTGGCTGGCCGCGGCCTCACCTGATGCGTACTGATGGGCAAAACAGTGGCGCGGCGCGGGAACGGACTGACGTTTGAGGTAGTCAGCACATTGCCGCCCGATACGGGAGCCGGTTCAGTCGCCTTCAGATGAGGGGAGACATCCAGGGAAAGCTCAGTCTCTTTCTCTTCAGGCGGCTCCTGTCGGGTTACAGGAGGAGCAGTTTTTAACGTGTCAGCAGACGGAGAGGCCGGTGCAGGCTCAGTTGCGGCGGTAGCCGTGGCCGTGGCCGTGGTACGGTCACCGTTTTCCAGTATTTCTTCGCCGGTCGGAAACGAAATGTTCGCCGCGCGGGAGCTGCGTTCGTTGCTCTTGATGATTTGTTCGAGCTCCGGACTCAGCCGGTCATGAAAGTCACGCTCAATCAGCGCGGGGTGATACTTTTTCTGTTTGCGATACTTCAGGTTCAGCTTCACCACCGGGTATTCGCCCGGCAGGCGCACATAGAACTGCAGGTTCGGCATCCTCATGATCTGGTCGTAGTCCACGATGGGCTCGTTGACCTTGTCCTTACTGATGGAGATCCCATCGCGCACCTGATCAAGACCGTAGCTGTTCTGCTCGCGCGCCTCGCGCCGGCGCTGATGTCCCAGTTCCTCCTCCACGATTTTGGCCACCTCAGCGCTGGGTGAGCGGCCGTAGGCGCGGGTGTTCAGCAGGTCAAAAATGGCTTTGGCCATCTCGCGGCCGTAGATGTGGATCAGCTGTGGCATGTTCTGAATGCCAATCACGAAGCAGGCACCGAACTTGCGTCCCTCGGCCAGCGTCTCGTTTAACTCGGGTATCTTCTGCAGGCCGGCAATTTCATCGCCGATGATCCACACGCGCCTTTCGCTGTCCTCACCCATGCTCTGCAGCAGCAGTGTGGCCATCGACAGCCACATGGTTATCAGCGGGCGTACCGCTTTGCGGTGGCGTGCCGTAGTGGAGATAAACAGCCAGCTACTGTCGTACTGCGCATCGGTCATCCACTCGCGGATGCTGAACTCCGGCTTACCCTCCTTGTCCAGCCCCTGCAGATAGCGCAACGACTTGGCGTAGTTGGTCAGCACCGAGCGGATGGAAATGGCGGTTTTCTCGATTTTTTCCTCAACCAGGTTGGCGGACGGGGTGTTCTTCAGAAACTCGCGCAGGCTTTTCAGGTCGATGGAGAGACAGGTCTTCAGGAACGCCTCAATGCTGCGGTCAGGACGGGACGCGAACTGCATGGCCGTGTCGCTGAAGATGGTGCGCGATGAGGACACCCAGAACGGGTCGGAGTCGCCCTCAACCGGCATCAGCGCGGCCGTCATGTTCTCGTAGTCCACCACGTCCTGCGCTTCGCGCCACAGCACCCAGTTCTCACAGCGCCTGTCGTGAGCGCAGAGAATTTTATCCAGGCGCTCGTCGTAGTGGGTCTCGATGAAGGTGCCGCCGGAATCGTAAACAATCGCGCGGTCGCCGCGCCGGCGGATATAGTCCAGCAGCCAGCGGATGAGCGTGGACTTGCCGACATTAACTGTGCCGTGAATGAGAAAGTTCATAATCTCGGCGTTCTTCACCATGTTCAGGCCGCCAATCTGCAGATCGGACTTCTGACCGGCTTTTTTCAGCAGCCGGTTGACCTCTTTAGGCTGGTCAGTAAGGGTCATGCCCGAGATAAACTCGTCCTCACTCTCCCGCTTACCGATGCGCCCCACATACCAGGCGATGAGGCACCAGAGCAGGCTGGCGGTGATACCGCAGGCGCTGGCGATAAAGCGCAGGTTCGTCAGAAACTGGCGGCCCATGTCCTGCATCCACGGATTGGCCAGCAGCTGCGCCGGCGTCAGCTTTATCGTGCACAGCTGCGCACTTTCATCGCAGTGCCAGAAGATGTCCCACGTGGCTTCAGCCGCACGCGGTGACAGGCCCAGCAGAGAGTGGCTGGGCCACGCTGCCCAGTACCAGAAGCCATTACGGAGCACGTCATCCGGCGTCGTAAGCCAGAACAGCACGCCAGTGGCCACCACGAACAGCAGCAGCATCCAGTGAAAAATCCAGTTGCTGACCTGCACAAACATGCGCAGCCGGTAGGCCGTCATCTGGCCGCCCTGCGTCAGGTATTTGGGTGTAAAACTCATGGGGAACTCCGGATAGCACGCAGGCGCAGCCCGCCCGTGAGAATCGGGCAGGCTGACGACGAAAGAAAAGTGGAAGCCGGGCCGCTCGGGCCCCGGAGATTATTTCAGCGTGACGGACGCTGGGGTGCGAATAAGCCCCGTACGGCGCAGCAGCCAGAAGCCAGATATCACGGGAATCCAACAGGCGAAGATGGCCAGATTCCAGCAGACCAGCGTGAGCGCGGAAAGTACGCAGCCAGCAGTCATTACCAGCAGAAACAGCAGCAGCGTGATAACGCCCGGGGGCATCATCTCGCCCTGCACCATACGAGTGGCGAGGTCCCAGGCATACAGATGGCTGTGTGACATGATGGTTTTTACGATATCCGGCCCGAACTGCCACAGCACGATGGCGCTCCAGGCGAAACACAGGGTTAACCAGATAACAAATGTGCGTGCCGCACCGTTGAGAGTGAGCATAGGTATTTCCTTCAGAAATTTAAGGTCGGGGATGAAGTACAGCCGTTACAACGCAGACTCCGGCACGCTGCGGGAAAGACACCCCGCTGAGCATGAGGGATATAGGTCGGTGAAATCTGAGCCACGCTTCCGCTACCCCGTATATCAGGGAGAAACGTGGAAATATGAGGTCCCGTAAGGGAGGAGGGCAGCACCCGTGGTGTTGATGCTGCCCCGGTGTCCGCTGCCCGGGGGGCGCAGACGGGGGTCGGCAGGCGCCCCGTTGTCAGGAGAGATTTTCTTATTTCCCCTTAAGGCGCATGCCGCCGGCTTTGCAACCGGTCATGACTTAATACCGGGAATTTCAGCGCCCTGCAAGCTGCTATATCTTTATAAATGCCTCCCTGACAATTACAGAAGCAGCTAAGCAGTATCTTGCGTTACATGATGCCGGCAACGGATTTAGCCAGCTGCGCTTCAAGCACCGGCTTAGCCTCTTCAAACTTCAGGTTCACTTTATTAGCATTTGAAACGACGCGGGTCTGATATTTCATGCGGTTGCCTTCTTCGCTGCTGGTCTGCAGCTTGATGCCCGATGAACCCTGACGCAGCGCCGCCACGTTATCCGTGGTCACGGCGGCCTTGCTGCGTTCGGAAATCTGCAGATCGGTCACCATTGTGTAATTAACGTCTTCCACCATTGCGTCCGCTGCCATCCCCGCAAGGCCTGCGGCAAGGCCTACGCCCAGAATGGCGCCGCCGGAAGTGCTGTTGTAAGCGGTAATACCTGCACCCAGCGCGGCACCGGTAGCGGCACCTTCATATCCGGTTGACAGGAATCCTTGCGTCTGACGTAAGTCCATCTTTTCTGCCTTCAGCACGTTAGCCTGAATCCAGTAGTAGGCGGCATCAGGACTGGAGGTCACGGTATAGCCTTTTGCGCGCAGGTCCTGCGCCAGCATCGGCTCCAGATCGCTCATATCTTTGTCGGAGGTGTTACGCACCTGCAGGTAAACGGTTTTCTGACTGGACGGCTCAAGCCATACGGTCTGACTCATCTGCGTTTTGACATCAAGATTGCGTTTTTTGATGGCGGTGCTCATGGCACTGCATCCGGAAAGCATCAGAGAGGCAGCAGCGATTGCTGCCACGAAGGCATTGCGGTTTTTCATTGACGTATCCTTGTTAAACGGAAAAAACGGGACAGGCGCCCCCCGGGGCAAGCTGTTTTTAAATGGGAGTTTGAAAATAACCCCCTCCGTCAGAGTGCCGGAAGGGGTATCGGCAGAAGCCGGAGGGAACTTAAATCTTTTTAATGAGGGTGCTGATTTTTTCGAGGGCAAGACCTGCGCCGAGACGATTAATTTCAGCACCAACGACCATATTAATTGCAAAGAGTAGAGCAAATTCTAGAGCCGGCACCGCAAGAGCGGCCCACGATTTAAACACGGATAAAATCGTTGATACCAACATTAGAAGTAAGAAAACACACACGGTTCGTTTAGAAATTCTACGGAGATGACTGAGTATCAGGGAATTCCGCCGAGCCTCACTGGGAACGGCCATGTAGAGCATTAAATTGTTATATGTCATGAAGGCAAAGATAACACCAATAATCAGCGTAGGAATGACAACAGCCCATCCATCACTTACAAAGTAAAGGGAGTATCCCTCTAGCGACGACTGTGAACCGAACAAAGATACATAGCCAATAACATCACTCATGAATGCAGCAATTAATGCCAAGGCCGGAACAAATAAACTTAATTTAAGTAGCTTTAATGATGAGGGAATTAAGCGATGTTTTGAACTCAAACTTTCCATGAGCATTGAAATATCAGCATCAATCTTAGCCATAGTTAAATTACTCATAATCCCTCACCATAAATAGTCTGATTAAGAAGCTTTTTTCTGCTCGGCTCTTAATTTCTCTAGCTTGAGCTTAAATTGTTCAGTTTCGGCATCATCGATTTTGGGCTTAGTCTGTCTGATATCTTCTTCAGTTCGACCTATCTGCTGGCTTCTGACCGCACCCTGATGCTCATTTCTGAGTATATCACTGGACGTCTGAACAGTAGTTTTATTTTCGGCGATTTTACCGTCATTTTCCCTGACAGTTTCCATAAGGCCAGATCTTTGTGCTGCAACCTGATTAGCGACATTGTTCTGAATGCCGGCGCCGGCGGCCTGCTCGCTCACACGTTTTGACCCGCTGCGGAAATCCTCTCTCATTTCCTGGGAAGGTGCACCGGCCGGAACGCTGAGATTCCGCTCTCCCTGCCGCGAGCTGACTTCAGCTGCCTGCCCTTTTCTGATGACAGCATTCTGCGATGAACCTTCAGCAGGTCTGTGACTGTCAGCCGGCGAGCTGCCCGACAGGCCCTGTCCGGAAGTCTGTGCGCCGGCGGGAAGCGTGGTTCCACGGTCCGCAGATGTGCCTGCAGCATCCAGTGAACCTGCCGGCTGCAGCGGCTCACTGTTAACCTGGTCAGTCCGTACGCCATAGTTCCGCATGATTTCAGGTTCCAGCCGTTGATGCATAAATTCGGTGGCCGCGCCCTGAGCGCTTCTGACGTTTGTCAGGATGTTCTGGGCGTCACTGCCATATTTGGCAGTTGTCCAGTCCACAAACTCCTGATTGTAGTTGGCGTTCAGGCTGGCGCTCTGCGTCTGCGACAACGTGGCCATGCGGCTGAATTCCTGACTGCGCGTGCTGCTCTCGGTGTACTGATGGTACTGACTCTTCGCATCATTAAGCGTCGCTGCGAACTGCTGAGCGTTAGAGCTGGACTGATTATCAGTATGACTCCCTGAATCGCTCAGACGGCTCGAGGTGACCATGTCCATACCCTCGCGGAAGTCACGTGCCTCCTGACTGCTCTGGTCATGACGGTTGTCACGACCCTCGGCGTGGCTGTCCTGCGTACCGTGCGAGCTGCCGGTAGTGTGACGAAGATCAGCACTGATACTGGCTTCTCCCCCGGCGCTGACGCCGGTCGCCCACTTGCCGAGTTTACCTGCCAGCTGGTCACCAGAGTCAAATTTAACCTGGCCTCTCACACCCGTGCCAGCACTGCCCTGGTTGGTGATGTCCATCAGCTGGTTGTAGGCCTGCTGTTCAGAAACATTGTGCGACTTCGCATAGTTCTCAACGGCAGACTGCATTTTGCTCGCGCCCTTAGAGACATTCGTTGCCACACTGTTGTCGCTGCCCTGTGTCATGCTGTCGCTGTTGCCGCTCTGCTGCGTCAGCTGGTTCATCTGCTGGAAGCCGCTGGTCACGCTGTGGTTATAGCCATCAAGCGAACTCTGCGCCTGCTGCTGTGCCTGCCGTGCCTGTTCGGAGAACCCGCTGCTGGCGAGAGAACTGAGCCGCATGCTGACAGGCAGGTTTGATATTGCCTGGCTGGTATCTACCACCGTATGCCCGTCCGCCGTCTGCGTCATCATCGCGTTATTGCCGGTCTGAAAGCCCTGAGACCCCGAGCGGCGCAGCATATTAGTGTCAAACTTGTTGGCACTGACATTATCCATCGACATGTTGTTAAACGACCAGTTGCCGTCCGCCGTCGTGGAGGCCTGTCCGCCGGTCGCAAACGCCGCCGAACTCATTACCCCGCCGACGGCCTGAGAGGCCACCGACGCCGCGCCTTTGGTCAGGAAAAAGGCGAGCACCGGTATCGACATGCTCAGATAGCCCGCGATGTTTGCCGCGTCTGAGTGCTGCAGCGCGACCTGATCTTGATTGGCCAGCACCAGCGGCGTGGCCCCGGTCTTCGTCTGCAGATAAAAGTTGGCCAGCGAGTTAAGGATGGCGAACATCACCGGCCACATGGTGAAATAAACGAAACCGCCGGCGTACAGCTTCAGCGTTTTAAGCCCGAAGATGTCGTGATTCACCAGCGCAAGCGCGATGACCAGCGGGAACAGCGCAATCAGTACCAGCATCATCAGCGACTGGAACATCGGCAGCGTACGCGACGCTATCACGCCGCCCGCCCCCCAGCTTATGCGCTGCTTGGTCATACTGGACTCGGTGGCCAGATTCAGCAGGTTGGCCGTATCAGAAGAACGTGCCGCAAAACCTTTCCAGCCGTCACGGATGGCCGCATTGGTGATGTTATTACGCATAATCTGCGCTGCGCTCAGGCCGCCTGCATAGAAGAAGTTGTAGCTCTCATCCATCGCGTTACCGAGCAAAGTATCCCCGCTGACGCGGCTCCCGAAAACGCGCGTGGCCAGTGCATGCCAGGTTGTGCCGCCGATGCGCACGTCCGCCCCGATCAGGTTTTTGACGACCGCAGCCGCCTGCTGGCAGGTGATAAACTGCCGGCCGCTTCCCGTATCCTGATACAGACCGCGCAGCGGGCTCGGGTTATTCGTAATCAGCGTCAGCGGATCGGTGCTGTTCAGCAGCTGTGACACGGTGTACTTGTTATTAAGCAGGATATCGCCCACCACGCAGTTTTCCACGTAGTCGGTAAGCATGCCGGCCAGCTGCGGATTCTGTGACCGGAAGTCCGTGGTCTGTGCCACAATCTGCGAACCGAACAGCATGCCGGACTTCGTATAGGTCAGCGAGTCCGGGCGCGAGAAGCTGTACTCATAAAGCCGCGCCACGCCGAACTGCACGGACGTGGTCAGACCCGCGATGAAGGCCAGGCCGGCCGGCACGTTATCGACCTGATAAACTGCCGCCGGATCGGTGACATCAAGTATCTGCACGCTGCGTTTCGGAACGAGCAGCACCGACGTAATAATAAAGAAAACGGCCAGCCAGCTGGCAAACACCATCGGGTTGCGCGATTTGATGAAGCTGAAGATTACGCCCAGTACGCCAAAAAGCCCGGCGATACGTTTTAACGTGTCATAGGTGTCGCTGCCGATGACGGTGACGACGCCGTTAAACACCTGACGCCACATGTCACCGCCGTAAATGGTCCAGACCTCAGTCATTGCCCGTTCCCCACTGATAGTTGCCCTGATAGGACGTCGAGATAATGGTGGATACCTGCTGCTGCAGGTACTGCATGTTGCGATCGATGCCGTCCAGCGCGTTCTGATCGGCGGTACTCTGCAGCTTCATCTGTGCAAGCAGCGAGGTTGCAGCCAGCACGTTGTTACGCAGCTCACCGGCCGCCTGCTCGGGGAAGTTTTTACCGGCCAGTGACTGGCTCGCCTGCTTTACGAGCTCCTGCAGGTACTGGATCATCATGTCCTGCGCGATAAAGTCGGCGACCTGTATCAGGTAGGTCGGGCTCATGCCCATGCTGCGGGAGTTGGTCAGGTATTTCAGTACCGGCACCGAGGTGGTGTTGATGAAACCCTTTTCTCTGTCCGACAGGCCGGTATCGGCCGTGAGCTTGCTGTCGATGGAAATCATCAGGTTGCGCACCTGGGTCACCAGCGCCACGTCGCTGCTGACAGTGACGCTGGCCACCGTCGGCCCGAGGCACAGGTCCTGCTCATCACAGCCGTACATCTTTGCGGTGCCGCCGCGCATCAGCACGGTAATGATGTCGCGGTTATCAACCAGCGGCGTCAGGACGGTGACCTGCCCGGCTTTATTGAAGATAATGGAGCCCACCACGCTCATTACCAGTTCCTTCAGCTGGCGGTTACCGTCAAACAGGTGGTTGCGGCCCAGCGCGTCCCAGATGAGGTTTTTGTTTTTCAGCACCTGATCCTTCATGTTGTCGGACGCCCGGCCGGTGACGCTGTCACCCTGGCCGCCCACGGTGCAGCCCTGCCGCGACGCCGCCCAGTCGGAGAAAATGTTGCTCTCGCCGGCAATGTCCTGACAGATTTTCTGGTTCGAAACCTGTGACACCGGCCACAGGCCGCCGATGATGCCCTGCGCGGCCTGACAGGAGCTCATGTTGGCGGAGTTCACGTCGGATGCCAGCTTCTGCAGAAAGTCTTTGGCCTGCTTGAGCTCCGGCACCATCGTCTGCAGTGCCAGGTCAAAAGCGTAGCCCGCCGCATTACTCATGATCTGCTTAACGAATCGCTGCAGTTCGGCCCCGTTGATGTAGGAAAAGGCGCCCAGATAGGAGTCAATGCCACCGCAGCCGGCGTTGAGTGACGGTACCTGCATCGAGATGAGCTGCACCTGTTTAACCGGGTTACGCAGATAGATGGAGCCACCGGTAACGTAGCCTGCGGCCTGCCCCTGCCATGCCTGCGCCTTTGAGACGTTGCCGTCAAAGCCGAGGCTGCCAAAGTAGCCGTTCAGGTCACCCTGCACGTCGGCAAAGGCCGGCGCACTCAGGGTAAGAGCGGCCAGAGCGCCTGTTAGGAACTGACGCAGATTCATGATTTTTTCCCCGTCTGCAAGTATGTACGTTCTGTCATTGGAAACTCCGTTCAGTCATAAATCCGTGCCGGCGCAGGGTGATGCTGACCAGCACGCCGCAGCCGAAGCCACCGGCAAGGGAAAACAGGAACAGAAGCGGATAAAGCTGCAGACCGCTGAGCACCAGCGCGTCAGAACCGTAAGTCATGCCATCCATACGGCCGGCAATTTCGCAGGCGAGCCAGGCATACAGGGCGGCGGCGGCCAGCAGCGAGGCGCAGACAAGCAGCAGCGCCGTCTCCAGCCGGGAGAGCGTTAACGTTTTTTCAGTCATGGGTATTCCGTCGGCGGCACAGCCGCCCGTATTACTGCGGGGTCAGTGAGGCACTGCTCGGGACCGGACCCAGCGTGTCCGGCGGAAGGTTATCGATATCGGCTTCGATCATCTGCGCCAGTCGCTGGCTCATGGTGCCCATGTCCGTCTCACCCTGAAACAGCGGGTAAGCCACGTTGGTGTTCACGTTGACCATAAAGGTGGTCGGCGTGGCGATGGGCAGCCCGTTGCCGAAGAACGTCAGGATTTCACCGGCAATCGGCTCATTCGGTCCCGCCTTACGCGGGATAAGCGCTACAGGAAAGGCTGCATCGCCGTAGCCATCAAGCGTATAGGGGTACACCTTTATCCCTTCCGAATCAGCCCAGGACTTCAGCAGCGGGTCGAACTTCGCGCTGTACTGACAGCCGCGCTGCATAAAAACCACCACCGCATAGTCGTTCAGGTTGACCTGACGTCCGTCCGTCAGGGGCATCATTCTGGGCGGCCTTGCAGAAGCCGCACGCACCGGGCGCGTTCCGGGCAGGCCGAAATCCGGCAACTGCGCACCGCGCTGCCCCTTCGCCTGCTCCAGCGCAGCAATGTCCGAGGCCACCGACGCCTGTGCGAATACCGGCAGCGTCAGCAGTACCATCAGCAGCACGTTAAGCCTCATGATGGCCTCCCCTGCCGCCGCGCGACCTTCGCCAGGCAATCAGCTCCGCAATGAGGCCCAGCGCGACCAGAACCAGACAGGCTACCGAGACGCCGGCAAGCACGTCATACGTGAAGCTGACGGACCACGCCAGCAGCTGGCGCAGGCAGTTAAAAATGATGCCCGTCATAAACAGCGTAATAATGAGGGGAAGTCTGTTCATACGTTTTCTCCATTTACCCGGCGGCGGTAATGTCTCACCACCAGGCCCGATAAGACGGAAAGCACCACGCCAGCCTTATAGAGGAACAGCAGCGTGTCATTAGTCTGCGAAGCCCACGCATCGCGGCTCACCGCGGCCTTTACGCACATGGCAGGCGGGGGAGCAGGCCTGATATCACTGCTGATCGGTGCGGCCTTATCCCGTGAGGTGTCAGGAACCGGCGGCCAGGTCTCCACGGGCATGGCCTGCGATACACAGCCCCACACCTGTCCCGCCGGGGCGTCGCGCACCAGCGCTTCGGCCTCATTCAGCAGCCACTGTCCGGCGCCTCCCGAACTGTGTGCACTGAGCAGGAACAGCAGAAAAAACAGCAGCGCCGGATGGATAACCAGCGTCTGCAGCAGAAAGTTGCCTGCCCGGTTTGCGGTAAGCAACCGCCCGTGCCAGACCGGAGAAAGAGTCAGCATGATCATGTCCTTAGAAGTTAGGTTTGAAACCGGTGGCCACATTGAGAAAGCGCTTCGCCAGGTCGTCCTGCGTCATAAAGCCGTAGGCGAGCGGACGGAAGCTTTTTGACCTGGGGTCAACCAGAAACAGCGCCGGATAGTGCGTAATTCCCATGCGCGCGCTCTGGCCGGCGTCCGGCCGGCTGTCGGGCACCTGTGGCGACACCGTGCCGTCCACGCTGACCGGTATCAGGGAGATGTGCCGCAGGCGGGCAAAGTCCGCCACCACGCCGGCCATCTGTGCATCAATCGGGTCACTGCCGCGGTAGAAGTAGAACAGCCCGTACTGGCCGGAAAGCTGACTGATGGCCTGCGTCTGCTCCTGCTGGTCCCGCGCCTGCTGCAGCGGCGCGGTGCTGTTGTAGTGCGGGTGGTCAAGGTTGTAGTCAAGGTCCGGATGGTCAAGCTGCGCCACGGCAAAGGACTGACTGAACATCGAGGCCCTGTCGGTCCAGAACTTCTGCCAGCGCAGGAACGTGGCGGTATGCTCTGCAGACGGATGGAGGATGGCGTTGTTCAGCGCCTCCTTTGTGTACTCCTTAAGTACGTCCGCCTGCTCTGACGGTGACAGCCTGCTGAAGTCCGGCACCTGCGGCGCGGGCTGCGCTTTTGGTGCCGGCGGGTCCGGCTTTTTCTTCGGCTCGTTGTACCAGTGCCAGCCGGTAAACGGGTCGGCCGGCGTCACCACCGCGTCAGCAGCCGGCGCATCGTCCGCCACCGCCTGTCCGGCGCACATAACCATCATCAGGCTAATCAGCAGCCGCTTCATTATTTACCTCCTGTCTGCGCATTGACCTGCGCAGCTATGCGGTCTTTTGCCTGCTTGATCATCGTCGCTGAGTCAGGGATTTTCTGGTTAGCCATCAGGTCGCTGTAAAAGTCCTGGAAGTTAATCAGATCAAAGTTGATAGCCTGCAGTTCAGGAACCGTGATGCCACGACAGTTCGGTGAGTCACCGCTGCCAAAGCTGACGTGCAGCTGATCGCGACGTCCCTGCTCCTGGATGATACGGGCGAGCTTGCCGCCGAACACGCAGTAGGCCTGCTTCTTCTGCACGCACACCCCCAGCACGGCCCTGTTGCAGGCTTCGCCGACCAGAACGGTGACCTTTTTAGCCTTCGCTTTACCGATGGCCATTTCGTCACTGTTGCAGTTGGCCAGCCCCGAACTGTTCCCCCAGCCGGTATCAACGCAGCAGTTCGAAAAGCCGGCCATCGCCTTGCGGCAGTAGAGCGCCTGTCCGGTAAAGGCCTTGATATCTATCTGATCGCCGTTTTTGACGTCGTCACCGGCGGAGGCCAGACCGGCAAGCTTGGCCACGGCGGTATCAAAGCCACTGTCGCCGGCACCGTCAGTGCCGTCACAGTCGCCGCTCTGACAGAGGTATTCTCCGCCGCACAGCAGGCCCTGCGAGCTGTAGGTGGTCTGGCACTGGTAAGTATCCTGCTCATGCATGCACGTTCCGCCTTCTGCCTCGGTACAGCCGCGGCCGGCAATGGTGCAGTTCCGGTCAGACATCAGCTGAGCGCAGTTACCGGTGGAGTTCACCGGCACGATGTAGCTGTCCTGGTACTGCCAGCAGCCCTGCGTCTGGGTATAGGTCTGGCCGTCGGAGGTAACAGAGCGGGAGCCGCCCGGGTCGGTGCAGACGCTGCCGGTGCTGGCGGTGGCCTGGGATTTGTCAAAGCTGCAGCTTTCGGACCAGGTCGTGTCGGCCTTTTTGTCGGACACGGTCACGTTAAACGTCACGTCGAGGTGGAACAGCGTGGTGCCGTCATTAATGTATTTAATGAGCGTGTTAATGACGGAATCAAGTCGGGCCCCTTTAGGGGTAATCACGGCAGAGTAAACCTGACCCGCATTAACCTGCTGTCCTGCGACACCCAGGCTGTCAGCCCCCTTGCCGTACCGGAGCGTGACATTGTTGTTCAGTATCGAGGTGACATAATCTGCCCCGGAGTTATAAGACGGGGCCGGGGTATAAACCAGCTGCGTGGTGCCGCTGACGAGCGTGGCCGTTTCAGGAAACGTGAAATCGACCAGTATCTGATTGCCCGAGCGCCGTGCGTTTTTGAGCAGCATATTCATCGTCCGGGTTTCCGTGTGGCTTGAGCCCGTAACAATTACGCTGCCGGTTCGGGCACAGGTCTGGACCTGCGCCACGTCCCTGTCGCAGGTGAAGTTTTCAAATACTGACTTCGACACGACTTTCGCGGTGCACTGGCTGTTGGTTCCGTCCACGATGGAGCCGCTGTTCGCCTCCGCATTCTTGCCGTTCTGGATAAAGTCGGCGTTAGGATCAATCGTCACGGCCGGATTCTTAACGGAAGAATCGGTGACGGCCTGTCCCGCTTCGTTACTTCCAATCTGGGTCTGTCCCTTATCCTTTATCCCGCCGTCCCCGCCCTGCACGCCGCCGTAATACCCCCCCTGCGGAGGACTGGCGGTGTAGCCCGGGATCACTGACGCCGGGTCGGTCCCCTTCGCCGCAGCGGTGCCCTGCCCCTTATTTGAGCTGGCATATCCCGCACCCGCGTTGTAAGCATCACTCGTCGCATCAGCGAATGCGCCGGACGCCATCAGACATAAAGAAAGCAGCAGGGCACGCTTCATTTCGTACCCTCCGCATCCTGCAGCAGCTGCGCGGCCGTACTGCCACAGTCACCGCGCTGCTTAACCTCTTCGAGCGCCTGCTTAACCGGCAGGCTGCCATAGATGACGTCCGACTGACTGCCACAGGTAACGACGAGCGCCGGCACGGCCCTGATGTTGTATTTTTCATACAGGGTCGGGTCAATCTGCACCCCGGCCTGCTTATCTTTTTTAGACAGTTCAAACATCGTCTCAGCGGTCTGACGGAAGTCGTTGTTCAGCAGGCCGCGCAGCGTGGCCGGTATGCCGAAGCGGCGGGCGTCCGCAAGCATCGGCAGCAGCCCCTCCTCCGGGATACCCAGGCTCACGAAATACACAGCCCGCGGTGCGGGGCGGGCAGCGCTGTTCTGATCCGCCTGCGAGGCGGCAATTTCGTTCTGCAGCTGCGAGACCCGTTCCTGCTGCGCATCCGGCAGCATGATATTCATGCCCTTCAGCTGGCTTTTGAACAGCTCCAGGTCGTGCTGCTGCTGCTTCATGTACGCCATGTCATTACCTGACACGACCGGCTGCTCTGCGGCATTCGCCATTTCTGCGCAAAGAAGCGCGGCGCCCGCAAGCAGCGCCGAAATCAGAGGTTGTTTCATGGTGAGTCCTTACAGATAAACGCAGTTACGCTTTCGCCACATGAGGTAGCCGAAGTTCTTTTTCGTCGCCGGTGAATTGTGTACCGAGCCCCAGAGCTGGGTCGTGGTGCCGAACGGGTGGCAATCGCTGGGTTCGGGGTACATATTCACCATCTGATAACGCCAGCGTGATTTAGGGATGATCGGGGACGGATATTCATAACAGACAGCAACGTCCGCCCCGACCGTCTCCATCACCAGTCCCTCCCGGTGCAGCTTGAAGGCCATGCGCTCACTGACCAGCAGCGAGGCTTCCAGCGGTGAAAACTCATTACTGGTAAAGCCCGTAAACGGATACATTGAGCCCTGTGCGCCAGCGCACCAGAACAGCGGGTCCAGCGGCACGCCCGCCGTGGAGGCAATGGAGTCCGCCGCACAGGCGCCCTGCGCCAGCAGGTTATTGAACAATGCCACTTCCGGATTCAGGATCATGGCCAGCGTGCTGTCATTCCACAACGGGTCAACCTCGGACAGATAGGCGATGTCCATGTCGCCGGTCTGCATGCAGCCCGTACTGGTGATGATGTTGAGCCAGTAAATCAGCGGGTATTTGTACCAGTGAACGTGATAGAAACTGCCGGGAGTGGGCGAGTCGCTCTGTCCGCCGCGTCCGGCACCGGTGCGGCCGAGGTTAATTTTAAAGCCGCCCATGTTCACCATAACGCCGGGTTCGCGCGTCACGTCGGTCAGCGCCAGCGGCTCCCAGAAGCCAATGGCCAGACCCAGCCGGTAGAAAATACCGTAGGGACACATCTGAATCGGCGAGGCGGGGTTCGGGGTGTCCGGATGTGCGCCTGATGCGAGCTGGATACTGCCCAGCGACATCGGGAACAGACATTTCCAGCAGACGTCGCTGATGGGGTTTACCCAGCGCCCGTCGCCGGCGTTGCTGGTTGCTGCCATGACAGGCTTCGCCATGATCCCTGCCGTGAGCAGGCACATTATGAGGAGTAAACGTTTCATGAGCCTCTGACCTCTGTTTTACTGCGGAGCCAGACGCATACAGGGCCGTCATCCGTGTCGTGAATGCTGCCGGTAAACCAGCCTTCGCCCGCGGGCCCGGACGGCTCCCAGCGGCTGCAGTTACCGGTTCTCCGGAAGGCCTGCATCATCCAGTCCGGCGAGTCGTTTTCCATCCAGGTGAAGGCGGCCACCAGGTTGTGTGCGGTAAGCCAGGCCTCAAACTCGCCGGGCTGCGGATATTCATTGCCGTCAGCGGGCACAAAAAATTCAGGATGCGTCCAGCCGCCCCAGCGATCGCGCACGACCGGCTGAGCCGATATTTCAGCAGGGTGTGTCATAGGGTGAGATTCCGTAAAGACGGCAGCGGAACTGCCGGGGTCAGACGTTAAACGGGCCTGCCTGCGGGGGGCAGGCTGAGGCGTACCGCAGCAGCGCGAGGAACGAACAGCCTGCGCACTGCGGGCAGAAAAGGCATTCAGGTGGCCGCAGCCACCCGGGGAGGATTTACTTCACCGCGCGGCACAGCCTGCCGGCGATAGTGTCGAGCTCACGGTCATAGCTGGCACGCTCGGCCGCACTCAGAAAGCCCTGCTGCTTTACGTAGCCGTCAGTATCTTTTCTGACCCGGTCTGCCTGCTGCCACAGCTGTTCAGACTGCGCTTCCGTCAGGTGACGCGCCTTGCAGGCGTTACTGATATCGGCCTGCAGCACGTTTACGCGCACCGATACGTGCGCCTGAAGCGGGTCTTTAATACTTCCGCCGGTTTCCCCCTTCACGTCATGCTGAGCCTTTACGTCGCATGACGGCCACTCCTGTGTAAATGACGAAGCGGCTGCAGCATGGCCGGCCGCCAGCAGTAAAAGGCCGAATGTCAGTTTTTTCATTGCCTGTATCCCTTTGTGTGAGTATTCACGCGCAGAATTATAGACCAGCAGCTGTGAGCCACGGCCCCGGGCCACTGTGAACCGTCACTGCATCCCGCATGTCGTTATCCTGTCGTCTCAGGACCGTGTTCACCTCTGACAATGTACCAGCCGGCCGCCTCTGCTCCCCGCAGACAGCAATCTGTCCAGCTGCCGGTATAGTCATCCTGTTCGGCATCGCGCAGCATCGCCTCAGCAGCGTCGTCACTCTGGCGCGGATTCAGATAGCGGGACCGCGCCTTTACGATGGCCACACCTACCCGGGCCCGGACTGCATAAGGCAGCGGAACCTTTGCCCGCGGCTCGGTGCGAAGCGCAAAGCCTTCTGACTCCAGCGCGCCGCAAAATGCTGCCAGCATGCACTGCCAGTAGTGGCAGTTCGCCTCATCAGCTGCCAGTTTCACCATTTCGCGACTGCCAAACGGTGCCGGAGATGATGAGACAAAAGCCACGCGCATCGTGTCCGGTCGCTCAGGATTCATTCTCCTTCCTAAACGGACAAGGACGATGGCCATCGCCATGAGGACAATAAAAGCACCCACAGCCGGCAGGCCTGATGTAAACGCGCTGATGCTCTCGGGTGCCAGTGTGATTTCGGCACGACATGCAGGCGGAACAGGATCAGTCCATACCGGTTGCATCACCGGCTCAGCGTGCAGCTGAGCGGGTGCGGGCTCGGATGACGTCGCAGAATACTGCCAGTCATTTACCAGTCTCTGCACAAGATCATACGGAGTGTTATCACTCATTTCAGTGCCACCTCCTCTACCCGGAGCATCCTGTCCGCGCGCGTGATGCGCACCGGCGTGTGCTCAAAGCCGAATTTTGTTGTTAACGTACCGTACTGGTCGAAGTACACCGGCTCGTCCAGCGCGATGCTACTGTCGTGCACGTTGCCCTTTACCAGGATGACTTTAAAGCTCTGCAGCTCCGCGAGCTGCGGCTTCAGCCACGCCATCTGCTGCGGATTGTCACCGTCCACGAAGTACAGCGTCTCGCTGAAGGCGACTTTATCAAGCGGATTAATCCTGTCGCCTGCCCGGGCGATGACGTTGCCGCGCATATCGCGGATGGTTTCCCGCACCGTAAAGGTCGGGTCATACAGGAACGCGCGGTCCGTTTTCGCCGGCGTCAGCCCGGCCACCGGTGCCGGACGGACGGCATGGGCTTTCACCCGTGCCTCCGCCTCACGCTGCAGGCGGTCCATCTCGCCGCTGTCCTCCATGCCCTTAAGGCGCTGACCGATAAAGGTCAGCAGATCCGGCTCGGCGATCGGGAACAGGTGGCCGATAGTGCCGAGCTCTTTCGCCTGCACGGGCTGAGCAACCACTGCAGCGAGCAGAACAACCGCTGTGGCGAGTCGCCTCATGGCGCCCCCTGCATCTGCCGGGCAATATCGGCCTGAATGACCGGAGTAATATCGGTGACGCCGGCAACCACCGCGCCCTTCACCAGAATGACGCCGCCGTGCGCGGCCTGCCAGTCAGACAGGCTGGCGTCCAGCGCGGCGCCAAAGCGCTTCGTCAGCGTCTCCAGCGCTCCCTTTTCCACCGGCTGCTGCGCCGTCTGCTGCCGGAACGTGTCGATGGTGCCTTTCATGTCAAACACCACGTAATCGGGCTGTACGGCTCTGGCAACCAGCGCACTGACGCCGGCGCTGAGCGCGATGACCAGCACGGTAAACGCCGCCAGCCGGACGCCGCGGCTGCGCATCATTCGCGCAGCCGCTGTCACGCGAGCGCCGTCACTTATGCTATCCGCGGCTTCTGTGGCCACCTGCTGAGGCGGCTGTCTTTCTTCCTGCATCGTTAATTCCTCTTTTAAGCAGTGGTCAGTCCGGCCCAGCGCTCCAGCTCCTGCATCTCGGCCTGGTACATGAACGGCTCGCAGGCCAGCAGGTAGGCAGCTTCTTCGCTGGTCGCCCCGGCCTTCTGCGCCTCCGTCATGTACTGATAGTCTTCCCCGCGCGTGCTGAACATCGCGCGCGTCACCGGATCGACGAAGACGCGGTGGAACGAGCTGTTTTCACCCGTGGAAATCATGACCGAGCTGAAGCCGGTATCTTTCGCGGGCTGGAAGCCGCGGATAACCTGCGTTTCAACCTCACTGAACTGGTCCGGGTTCGAGTTGAGGTAGGTCTTAAACGCCTTGGTGTCCTGCAGCAGCGTCACTTTGGTACCTGAACAGTCCCATGCAGCAGCAGCAGCCGGCGGTGCCGCCTGGTCTTTGGTGCCGGTAAAGTCCTTAATCCCCTGCGTGATGGTGATGAATGCCCCGCGGTGGCGGCGCACCGTGCGGTAGCCGGTTTCGATAAAGCGGGCCGCGTGCGGGTTAGAGCCGCTGAACAGGCGCCAGGCCTCATCGATAATGGCCACCTTCTTCAGGCTGCGCGGCGAGTGGTACATCTTTTCCTGAATCGCCAGAATCAGCGAGTAAAGAATGGCGGAGAGCAGGTGCGGCTGGTTCTCCAGGCTCAGCAGCTCCAGTACGGCAAAGCGCGTGTCGCCGTCGAGCGTCGGCTTGTCCGAGTTGAAGTAGTCGCCGTTGGCTCCCCACGTGCACCAGCGGTCCAGCAGCAGCACCAGCTCGTTGATGCGGTTCATGATGGTCGGCTGCTGGCCATATTCCTCTTTCACCGCCGCCGACTTCATGTACAGCACCACGTCGTCGATACGCGCGGTGTTCTGCTTCGCCTCGTATGCCGCCACCACCCCTTTGAGCAGGATGGTTTCGCTGACCTTATCCAGCGGTTCGTTAGGGCTGGCCAGAACGGTCAGCAGGCCCTGAATGCCCTCGGCGGACTCTTTAATGTCCAGCACGTTGGCGAACGGGTTAAAGCGCAGCGTCGCCCCGTCCAGGTAGGCTCCGCCCGCCTGCCGGCAGAAGTTCTTATAGCTGCCCCCCATATCAATAACCCAGCCGAAGCCGCCGGAGTTAAGCACCTGCCGCAGGATTTCCTGTATGAAGAAGCTTTTACCCGCCCCGGTGGTGCCGGTCACCGCGATGTTAAAGTTGGTGGACCCATTGCTTTCGCTGAACATGTCAAAAAAGGCCAGTGCGTTGCGGTACGTCGGCAGCGGGCTGCCCGATGCCGCCATCTGCCGCTCGGCCACGACCGGCATAAGATTGACGGCGTTGAAGCTCTTGCAGCGCAGGGTGGCGTTCATGTGCTTCATGTCATCCCACAGCCCTTCCTGCATGACGAACGGCAGCGAGGTCATCCAGTTGCGCAGCTGCTGATACCGGGGGGCGGACATTTCCAGGTCATTTTTGCGGAACACGTCGATGGCGGAGAGTTCACAGCGCTGCTGTTCGCTGTCGCTGTCGGGCGTGAACAGCGTCAGGTTAAGGTTAAAGCTGCACATCGCTATTTCGTTGCTGGAAAGCCCCATGCGCAGATCGCGCCACTCCTCATAGGTGCGCTGCGTGTTGGGGAACAGCTTGCCGTAGGAGGAGTTGGCCTTCTTGCCCATGTCCTGCTCTTTGCGGAACGCCTCGTTCTGACTGCTCACCTGATCCTCCAGACAGACAGTCCAGCTCAGCAGGAACGGACAGGGAATACCTAAATCCGGGAAACGCATGTTCTGCAGGTTGTCCGCCGCCTGCCAGAGTGCGAACTGCTTCGGCACCTTCGTCAGCTGCATGTTCACGATGCGCGTGCTGACCACCGCTTTATCGCCGCTATTGCTGACCGCCCGGTCACCCTGCTGCCGCGCGGTGATCAGCTTCAGGTGATCCGGATGAACCTCCATTTCGGTACTGGTGTCCACGCACTGGCGGTGCAGCTCCTGCTCCGGGTTCCAGTGCTCGCTGCCGGCACTGACCTGCCCCGGCCGGTAGTTCAGCTGCTCGCGAATGACGGATAAAAACTCATTCGGTCCCACGCGCCGGGTGTCCATGTGCGCGGCCAGCATCGAGACGCGGAGCGTTTCGCGAACATGCGCCACCGCGTCCATCGATCTGATGCCGCCGGTGCCGGAGCGTGCATACACCAGGAACACGCGGTAGTTACGCAGGTAAAGCGGATACTCGCGCTCGTTGGCCAGCCCCTTCAGCGCCGACCGCTCCCAGTAGGCTTTGGTGATGGCGTTAAGGCGCGGCGCCATGTCCCCCTTCCACATGTCGCGGCTCAGCCCGTTCTCCAGCATGTCGCCCACGCACTTGCTGGCAACCATCAGCACCGTGACCGGCGTTTTACGGGGCAGCTTTTTGCGCAGCAGGTCATCGAGCGCCTGTACCACCTGCTGATTCGCACCGGCGAGCGGGGCCACCTCCATAATGAAGCCGACCGAGCGGCTGTTGATGAACAGCTCGGACTTTTCGTCGAACTCACGCCACGGCAGCAGGCTGGTCAGTGACGGATAGCTGAAGCTCTCCTGCAGCCTCTGGCGCGCCTGCTTTGCGCCGCCCTCATCCCGGCTGCTGCTGAAAATACCGGTGAGGTGATCGATAACGTTATTGAGCATGCTGGCCTCCGGCGCGCTCTGTTTTCAGCACGGCCTTTATCAGGGCAGGGAAGAGTGCGGACTTTCCGGTACCAGGCGTACTGTGCACAAAGACGTGTCCGTAACCGGACGCATCCGCGAACATCAGCCCGGGCCGGACCCGGTGATGCAGCGCTGCAGCGAACGATGCAGATTCCGGCCGTTCATGCGCGCTGCTGAATGAAAAACGCTTTTTCATTACTCCCCCTCGCTGATTACGCGAAAGTCTTCATCCCAGCGGGACTTCTCTTTCACGAACTCAACCACGGCAGGCTGATGAAAGCTGTCCTGCTCATCCACCCAGGGCGCAATCCACAGGCGCTGCGTCGCATCCGGGATGCGGCGGGCGTCCACCTGGCCCGGTCCGCTGTAGTCACCCGGAACCACAGGACCGGTGGCACCGGTACGGACCGGCACCGTGGATGCCCGCAGGCTGTCTGCGGTCGCGCCCTGCCCTTTCACCGTAAGCGGGGCAAGTGTTGCCACGCTTACCGGGCGGTAAGGGCTGACGGCGGGCTTCACGTTGCCGGGCGTCGCCAGCGCCTCAGCGGCAGGCTTTGGGCCGGCCTCCTTAGCTGCCGTCAGGTCGTCCAGGCTCTGGTGCTTTGATGCCAGCCTGCTGGCATCGGACATCGACAGGCACTGGTCGGTCGCAGTCTTGTTACAGTCAAAATCAGAGTTCATGCCGGCGCAGCCGGTCAGCGCAGCGCACAGCAGTGCGCACGCAAAGAGTTTCTGCATGGTGGAATCCTCAGTGGCGGCCGGGCCGCAATGGGTCAGGGAGATAAACGTGCGGGTCAATCGGGTGGTGCGGGTTGCCCTGGTGAAGGCACTAAAAGAGTTGGTTCAGCCGGTATATTTACCTTTCATAAAGGCGTTGACCATCTGCAGGTCCTTAAGCGCATCCTCACTCATAACGGGAGGGCTGCTGGCAGCGGGTATGTTTTTTACCGGCACTTTTGTTTGCGTCCAGATATCAGCATGTAGCATGCCGGGTGAAACCTGACGAATGACGTCAGCGATGTATGTCGCAAGCTGCTCAATCGTGATGTCTGTAAATGCGGGTATGTATCCGAAATTCTCTGCCAGCGGGCTTATTGCCGCATCCGGAACCGGTCGGGTGTTAAACCTTTCAAGCCGGAACAGCATATTGCCACTGGATTGCCGCCCGTCTTTAATCCGGATCAACAGCGAGTCCGGAGCAGGAGTGGTTTCATCGTGGACCATTCTTAGCCTCGTTAAAAATCAGGTTTTGTTGAGAAAGGCGCGCATGGAGCCGCAGGGTGCCCTGGTGAAGGCGGAAGTATTGTTTGTAGTGTTGTGCGATAGCAGTCCCGGCCGGCAGCATAGGCTCAGAACTGTCTTCTTATTAAAGATGGACTTTCAGCGGGGTACGTGGAAGCTGATTTACCGGGTTTCCACACGCGGCTGGCTGACGGCCAGCAGACGCTGATCCACCCATCCATCTGCCCTGCAGGTCGCTACTGCCGAAACCGTGTGTTCAGGAGTCCAGTTAAGTACAGCAGCGTTATTTTCATGCACACTTTTTATATTGCCAAGTTCACAGTCGGGTAGCAGTACTTTGCCATGACGTACGGCCGCAATCACAATCTTCGCAGGCTGGCCATTTATAAAGGATGCCGGAACTGACCACTGAAAACTGACGTCAGACTGCTCAGTAACAGGTGGTGTGTTTTCACTGTTTTCCTCGCGGAGCCTGTTGTTAATCCATTCACGATCACTGGATGACAGATCATGCTGGCTCAGTAACCAGATCAGGCCTGCCGTGCCCAGCCAGCCTGGTCCGCTGGCTTCCTTTTCCCTGATGATGGTCTGAAGCTGAGGAGAAGGTTGTGGCCCGCTGCGGTTTTGCAAAGACTGAGGTACTGAAGGTGAAAGTTTTGCTCCGGCAGACCTGCTATCAGTTCTGCCCGTTGCCGTACTGCTTCCGGCTGCGGGCCTGAAGCTCTTATAAACAGGTGTACTGCCTGTGACGGAGCTCCGGTAAGCCGGGCTGCGAGCGGCATAACCTGCTGACGACTTAAACGATGACCGGGAAGAGGAACTGCCCGCCATAACCGGCAATGACTGCAAAAAGCAAAGCGCAATAAGCGCGCCTTTCAGAAGATATTTCATTTCTCCTCCCAGCTGGCCTGCCCGTTCACGGTGATGATGCTTCGGTCCTGCGCGAGAGACTGAATGCGTAATATCTGTCTCGGGCTTAGCGAAGCAGAATCATCATATGCTGCCAGGCTGCTGTCACAATCTCCGGTACAGCGAAGCCGCCACAGCAGTGCGCTGGCCTCATCATGCTGCTCACTGTAAAGCCGGCTCAGACTGGCTGGCGCCTGTGTGTCATATGCAAGCCACGCCCGGGCAAAAAAAGCAGCCGCACGGACACTGTCTTTCTGCACCCATTTACCGAGTTCCAGAACATGAGCCGCTGTTGCAAGTATTTTTACTGAGGCGCGGTCACCCGATGAATGATCGGCAACTGTAATGAGCTCTGCAGCAAATGCTGGCATTTGTGATTTCAGTTCGGCCGGTGGCTCATCCCGCATAAACAGATCGGTTAAAGCCGCATAAGAGTGCTGGTCTAACGCTTTGCGATAGAGCGAAACCGAGAGGTTGCGGTAGTCAGTTTTACGTTTTTCAGAACAGGATGGTAAAAGCTGTTTTTCCGGACAGGCTTTTTCGGCTTCAGCATTCAGTTGCTGCCAGGCCTGCCATGCATCAGGATTCTGCTGGGCTTTAGTCCGAATGGCGTCGAACTCTGCTTTTTGATTGTCACAGGCCGACAGCAGCATGACTGACAGCAGCATAAGCATTTTTAAAACTCTATCTGTTACCACAACTCTTCTCCTGATGATGTGTGGCCTGACTGGAATACCGGATAGCAGGCTGAGTATGGTCAGGCGCAGTCCTCTCATCTGTTTAAAGCTTCAGGCCCGGGACTGTCTGAAGCCAGACGCTGACGGACCGACTCGATTTCGGTCAGCATAGCGGCCAGCCTGCAGCTGCTCGCCTGTGCCTGCCAGGCGCGCCGGTAACGAAGCCGCAGCGCACAGAGCCGGATATGCTGCTCACGCTGTCTGTGTTTAGTCATCTTCACTTACCCCTTCTTCAGGCTGACGTTCAGTAAAGGCAAAATCACGCCGGGCGGGTTTAAACACGGCCCCGGTCTCTTTTTTAAGCCAGAGCTCGAGCACGGGTATCTCAATAAAACCGGCCTCTTTAACTGTCTGCTGCAGTTCGTACCAGGCAGGAAGGTCAAGAGGCGTGTATGCCTCAAGCCTGACGGCCAGCAGGTCCTGCCAGTTCAGCGGCTCCCGCAGGCGTCTGACAACAGCCGCGACAGCAATGAATACGGGTATAACCAGTGCCAGCCCCGCCCACACTGAGCCTGCTGCGTATTCACGCCAGAGCAGTGCGAACGCCATACCGGCAAGCACACAGATCGCCAGCGTGCCGCCATACGGCAGATGGCGACCCTTCCAGCACCACACCAGGTGTCGTATCTGCGCCAGTTTCCGGCGACGCGTCTTCCGGGCTGTTAGCATCATGCTACTGACTCCTTTTCAGACTCTGAGGTTGCAATCAGAATCACAAACAGGTGCTCTCTGCTGTCCGGATGAAGCCAGCGTTTAATCAGCCCCTTCATGCTGCCTCCTGTCCGTGTGTTGACGTCCTGCGGAACTGGATGTTCTGAGACCGGACCTTTTTGAGATCAAGTTCAACCAGTCTTCCCATAAGGTTCAGTAGAAGCATTGCACGCTTTGCGCCCTGCGGCTCATGCCAGATAGCCTGCATGTTTTCAAACGTGCCGTTTGTTATCAGAACCGTATCGCCATGCTCAGGCGCCTGCATGTCTGCCTGCGCGGCCGACTCAGCTCCCCGCTTCATGCGCTCCATTTCCGCATCACCCATTATTGCGATGCGATTGCCAAAGCTGACTATGGTTGAGACTCCGCGCGTTGCTTTAATCGTCGTTGTATGAATTTCTTCAGAATCGAATCTTGCAAACAGATAGCCAGGAAAAAGTGGCTGGGGTTTAACCGGTTTAACACTTCCCCCGGCAACAAGCTGACAGGTGAAAAGCGGAAGGTAACATTCCACCCCCTGGTTGAGCAGATGGGCTTCGGCGCGTTTTTCCTGATTAAATAACGACTTGAGTACATACCACTGTTTCATCTGTCATCTCCTTAATTAATAGTGTCGCCGAGGCGCAGCTGGCTGGCCTGACGCAGAACTTCGTCAGGATTCAGAACAGGCGCACTGCCATTACTGTTGCTGACTGCCGGTGCAGTTGCTGAGGCCTGCTGCACGGCGGCCTGCGGGGCCTCCTGCTTCGCCTTTTCAGCTTCGGCATCCTCAATCGTTTCCAGACGGAAGCCCTGCTGGAACACCACCGTCACCGCATTACCGGCGCCGATATCAATCACCGGGTGATACTGCTCAGCCCGCTTAATCCAGTACTGGCTCAGCGTGTCAGCGGCCTTGCTGGCACCGCCCCCGATACCCTGCTTGAAGATGTCACCGGCACCCACAGAGGCGCTGCCACCCAGCCCGACCGTTGGCGTAGCAGCGGACTTGATGCCCTCACCGAAACCGGACAGCAGGCCTGCAGCACCGGCGTTGGCGATGATGGCGCCGTTACGCATCACCGGCTTGCCGCGGATGCCCACCTTGCCCTGGAAGGACACGTGCCCGTCGAACGGCATGTCGATATGCTTGCCGTTATCCAGGATGCAGCTGATGTTTTTGGTCCTCACCTCGCCACGCTCGCTGGAGATGTCACCGTACATTTCTCCGGTCACGCGACACTGGTCCATGTTCCAGGTCTTCCCGTTCGGCATGGAGACCTCGCCGAGCAGGGTAATGACCACCGGCGAGGTATTCTGCTGACCGGTTACGCTGGCGTTGGCGTCAGCGCCCTCAATCATCGTGGCCTCGGAAAAGGAGCCGGAGGGTATCCAGGGTAGCTTTGTCTTTTTCTCGGTAAGCGCAGCGTAGGTGAAGGTTTCGCGGCTCAGACCGCCAGGGCGCAACGTGCCGGCGCCAGGATAAAAGCCCTGCCCCTGCGATGGGTAAAACTTCCCGCCCTGCCCGGCTGCCGGTCCGCTGCCTGGATTGTTGATGCTCCACTGTGCCGGGCCGGACTGCCCGGCGGAGACCGGTGCATTAACAGGAGTGGTTCCGGCCGCCGGTGTGGTAGCGGCAGGACCGTTTGCCGGCCGGCCCGCCTGCTGCGTCTGCAGCTGACTGATTGCATCTGCCATCGTGTTGAGCTTCTTCTGCAGCTCCTCATTCTGGCTTTTCAGCGTGCCGGTAAGCGTGCCGAGGTCGCGCTCAAGGCCGGCGGTCTTGTTCTGCTGCTGCTGCAGCGCGGCGGTGGCCACCCCTTCGGTAAAGGACGTATTCACCAGGCTGCCGGTCAGGTTAGGTGCCGCCTTTGGCGCGGGCCGGTTCAGCTCCGCCTGATGGTGTGAGTACGCCCAGATGCCCCCGCCCGTGGCCAGCATGACCGCGGCGGCCACGCCGGCAATCACCCACTGGCGCCGGCGCGTGGCGGTGTTGATGTTGCTCATGACCCGCCCTCCGCGTCAGTGGAGAAAATCACCCACACAAAGCCTTCGCCGTTTGCATACAGGGTACGGGTTGAGAGCATTACCGCCCGCACGCCCTTCTGCCAGAACTGTTTTTCACTCAGCGTCCGCGTCACGTAGCCGGTGTTTTTCATGCGGTATCGCATCACCCGCAAATGGGAGCCGGCAAGCTGGCGCTCAGGTGTCAGCAGCAATCCCGCAGGCGGGTTATAAGCAGGACCGCGCGAAGCCTTCACCTCGGTGTAATTCTCTGGCACACCACCACTGACAATGCTGCGCGCAACGCTTACCAGCGTTTTCTGGAAGGGCTGACTTTCCTCCCATACCTTCGCGTCCGGGTTGGGCTTAAGTGGCACATCCGCCGGTATCAGGTGCAGCGTGCGGCCATTACCGGGTTTGGGTGACACGTCGATCGAAACGCCTACTCCGCCGGCCGTTTCCAGGAATATGGTGAAGTCCTGACCGGTCTGTGGCGTAATCAGCAGCGCGCCGTCGGCGGTGTTGCTTTTGAGGTAGGCATTTTCCGGACCGGTGATGCCGGTAATCAGCTCGCCGTCGATAATGATTTTGTTAGGACTGGTATTACTCATCTGCGCCTTAAGATGCGCATTATTCTCAAACGGGGTCCCGGCCGGGCCGGGTACGGCGGCCTGCCCGGCGGCAGGCAGCAGCGCCAGCGCGCCGGCAACGGCCAGGGCGGAAAGGGTCTTTTTCATCGGTTCAGTCCTGTTGCGGGCGGCGTTCAGGTTGAGTCCAGGGCACCTCGGGGAAGGCCGTCAGGCGGATAAGACCGTCCACGTAGTGCACGCTGAGCCGGTAGGCTTTACTGGCATCCGGAAGCGAAATGTTCAGGTTACCGTTCGTGGTGCTCGCGCTCAGCGTGCCCTGCACGGTGATGTCACCGGTGGTGGAGTCGGTGATTTCGTCATCGATGCGGAACACGGAAGAGACGCCGTTGTTTTTGATGTACTCAGCTTCGGCGGCGAGCTGCTTTTTCATGTCGTCACGGTATTCAGCGGGAACGAAGCGCAGCAGGGCGGCGTGCTGGCTGTCCACGGTTTCAGGCGTGACGGAAAGGCGGAGGTTGACGAAAGAGCGCACCAGCATGCCGTTTAAGGCCGCGTCTCCGGAAGCGGAATCGGAGATAAACGGGCGGTCAAACATCATCGGGGTGGTCAGGGTCCTCTGCGTTTTTGCAAAATGCCACGCCAGCGCGCCGGTAACGACGTTGCTGACGGCGAGAATAAACACGAGCAGCGAAAGTGCGCACAGGGCCAGAATGATTACCCGGTTGCGCCCCTCCCGGACCTGATACTTCATAGCGTTATCCTTTTAATAAGCGCCATCCGGAGATGGCGCGTGGGTTACTGCATCCAGTGCCGGTTGCCCGAGTCGGGCACGCGGCGGAACTGCAGCCGGAGCAGCGCGGTCGGCAGGTACCAGTAAAGAAGGTTCATGAGCCACCAGGTGCCCTGTCCCTTCTTCAGATGGCGGACTAACAGCCAGAGCACGCCCGCCACAATCAGCATCACGATGAACAGGTCACAGAACAGGCCGATGCCCGCGCACGCAAGGATGAGCACGGCCTCCTCTGTAGGGAGTCCGCCGAGGCGTTTCTGCTGATTGAGGGTTTCCGGGAACTGGTACTGAAGCGATTCCCCGTTCATGCGGGATTAACCGGCCAGGGAGAAGAAGGTGCGGGTGATCACGATGAGGAAAGCCAGACCGCCGACGAACAGCATCGGGTTGCGCGTTTTAATATATGCGCCAATCGAGATGATGATTTCGCCGATGTAAAACCCCCACTCAACGGTACTGCCATGACCGAACGTGTCTTTGGCATCCTGCTTCTGCGTGGCCAGCAGGTCTGTAGCTCCTGCAAGATGTGGCAACGCAAAGCACAACGTTGCGAGAGCTACCAGGGTTACATTTGCGCGATGCTGATAACCTTTTTTACAGGCAGTACGGACAATACCTTTCAGCATTTGTTTAGTAGATAAATATTTACCAGAGATGGGTTTCTGGCAGACATCAGACAATGCTACCGCCACGCTATCCGTTTTATCGGAAGCGAAAGTCGAAGTTTGCATTATTTAATCCTCGAACAGAATTAGGTTATAAAAAACGACTCACCATTTGTAAAATGGCGAGCAGCGTCCTGCACCAGTAATATCTGATGCAGTCTGAAAATTATTTTTAAGCGAATATGATTTTTGGTTTCAAAATAGGCTATGTATATCTACCTCCTAATATGCAGTAAGTTACAGCAGCGTTTCATATACAGATTTAAATGAGAGGCATGGGCGGCGAAAAGACTCAGAAACTACTCACAATCAGTGGCGGATTCGAATCTCCGACCGGTGGCGGCTAAGTCGGAAAATGATCTGAGTGAGTCTTCAAGTCTGATTTTTGCCTCTCGTGTTTTACTTCTTCCTGAACGCTTCGATGATTCCACTAGGAGCTGGTTAGTCTCCTCTGACAGGTGGACTAAAACTGAACCTCCCCTGATGGATTTTGCATTGGCCATAAGGCGTCTCTTATGTGGCTAAAAATACGTAAACTCAGCAACTTAGCTACTCAAGCTTACTTTTAGTCGCTTCGTTTACTGATTAAAAATCACTATCAAACAACTCAAAAGCAACTCAATACTGATGTGTTTCTGTAAAGAATTATGCATGTATTGAAAAGTATTTCGAGTGGTTTTTGAGTATTTTCCTATATAGATATTGAGATTATTGAAAAACCCCTTAGTAAACAAAGTGTTACTGGGTCAAAAAACCCTTCAAAAGATACTCATTCGTGTATTATCTTTTGTTTAACCCAAATTCTTTAGTCACGGCGTTAACTGGGTAAAACGTAACCGATGGACGGGAGTAGACTTTGGACACACCTAATAAAAACCTCAAAAAGGTATTAGAACTTTTAGAGCGGAAAGGAATCGACAAGAGGAAGCAGGCGTCAACAATGGCTGATATCCTCGGTATTAAATATCAAAGCGCCAAACAAAAGCTCGATGGCAAAAGAGGGGTTTTCTATAGCGAGCTTAAATCTATTTATGATTATTTCCACGAATCGCTTGAAGAAGCTAAACCATATAATGGCATATTCATTGTTAACGACATGCATGTAAGATGTAATATTGTAGTCAGTGATGAAAAGGTTGATATTAAAGAGCCAGGCATTAACTATGCATACTTTCATAAGAATTATTATGTAGTAAACCCAACAGGCGTCAAATTCAGTAAAGACATGAAGCGGGTATTAAGAATGGATTTTTTACCTGCGCCCAAACTGGCGATACTTGATAACGATAAAGAACTACTCGAATTATTAAAATCAGTATCGAACAGGTACGGTATTGATGCATCGGTTTTCGAGACCGCACAAGAAATGATGCAGGCGGTCGACAGAGAAGATTATGATGGATATGTTATTGACTGGTTACTGGACTACGACGAAAACTCTGAAGCAGTCATCAAGAAGATCCGCTCTAAAAGCGAGACAGTACCGGTAATCCTGCTCACCGGACAATTGAATCAACATGAGCGAGAGATAGGAGAAACCATTATAGAATACGGAGTTGAACTGGTTGAAAAGCCAACTCGTGTTTTTATACTTTCCTCAATATTACTGGCAAACCTCTTTTTTTAAATGGTACTAAAATGGAATTAATTAAATTAACGGCAGAACATATAAAGGAAATGTACGACATAAGGTTTTCTGTTACCGAAAACTTGGTCCATGCACATCAGATTGAGTATCTGCAGCGAAACGTAATTCTGGCTGACGTTGCACAGGGTGGCGGATGGATTTGCAAGACTGACGATGGCTATGTGGGTTATGGCCTCGGCATTCACATACCCCATGCGTTGATAGGCGGTCTGTTTGTACGGCCAGAGTATCAGGGGCGGGGATTTGGGGGAGCGATATTGGAAAAAATCACTGAGTGGTTTTTTGAACAGGGAGACACTGAGATTGAACTGACCACAGATGAGCACTCAGCGGCTGCTCGGTTCTATCAAGCCAGAGGCTGGCACAGCTGCGGTCACGACGAATATGGACAGTTGATTATGAAGAAAAGGAAAATGACTAAATGAAGTTTCTAACAGCGCTTCTGTTTTCTCTGATCTCGGCCAAAGCAGCGTATGCTGACTCCTTTGTTCTGGCGGACGGCAGTAAAGAAATTCACATTTCTACTGAGGATCTGGTCAAGCTACCAGTCACTTCAATAACGACAGCGACGAATTTTACGCCAAAAGCTACTTTTGAGGGCGTGTCCTTCACAGAACTGCTATCGAAGTACTCGATTAAAGCATCATCTCTGAGAATCTATGCCCTTGATGATTACAGCTACACCCTGCCAGTAGGAGAGCTCATAAAATATCACGTTATACTGGCATACCGGAAAAATGGCCGGGTGATCCCGGTCTCTGACTTAGGACCCTTTGCAGTAATCTACCCCAAAGATGAACATCCAGAACTGAACAAACTGGAAGTGAATGCCAAAACTGTCTGGCAGATAAACCGGATTGAGGTTATTAAATGAAACGCAGGGTCGTTCCCGTCGTACTTGGCTTAGTACTAACTCTTTTTTTTTCAGGTTCAGTTTTTTTTACTGTTCAGAAATTCAACGAAATTAAAAATCAGTATAAAAGTATTGAGCCAAATCTTGATAACTATTCGACGGCTGAAATCCTCTTCCTGGCATTTGAAAGAACCCGGACATCTGTTTACCAGACAGAAACCCCTGACAACTTCGAAACAAAGAAATCTGTCTTTGACTCTAAAGTCAGAATCCTTAAAAACAAATCATTACGCATAAACTCGTTTTATTATGAGCCAGATTTCCTTAGTGCACTTAACCTCCTTGAAGAGCAAAGCAATGAACTAAGTAGACTTAATGAGTCTACGCCGCCCACAAAACGGAAAGATGTACTCTTAGAGCAAATGAATAAGATGCAGCCTACGCTTATTAATTTGCAGGAAATTATTTATAAAATCCAGATAAGGAACTTTAACACAATAAAATCATTGATACTGGACAACTCCTCATACACAGAACTTGCTGCACTCTCTTGTATTTTCCTTCTCTTTACTTTAATCATTTTACTTTGGGTTCATATCGTTAAACTAAACTCAGCGATTAGAGGAAAAAACATTTTCATTTCGGCCATTTATCATGAATTATCTGGCTCAATTCAAAAAATCCAGTTATCTTCTGATATGATCAACGTAAGGGGGGATGTCTTAAATTCAGAAAAATATCTTGCTAAAATTACTTATCATTCAAATAAGCTTTATCAGCAGACCAAAGAAATACTTGAGTTTTCTAAAATCGAAATCGGTAATGTTGGTGTCAACAACCTTACCTTTTATACCGAAGACGCTTTAAACGCTGGCTTATCTCTCTACAATGAAAGCAATTCTAATAAAATAGATTGCAGTGTTTATCCGCAGAACACTCTCATTAATGCTGATAAACAAAAAATCATATCAATAATTCATAACATAATAGATAACGCAAATAAAAACACCCATCACGGTATCATTAAAGTACGGCTTCGAGTGGCAAAGTCGCACTTCTTTTTAAGAGTCAGCGACACTGGCTGTGGGTTTGATACTAAAAAGCTCAATCTTCTTTTTCAGCCATTCAACCAGGGTGTCGAGAGTGAAACACGACAGGGACTGGGTCTGGGACTATCAATTGTTAAAAGTTATCTTAAAACAATGAAGGGATGTATCACTGCGCGTTCGAAAATAAATGAAGGCTCAACATTTATGATCAGAATTCCTGTAACAGTGATTGATAAAGAGCCTTAAGCGTCCTGAAAGAAGTCCGCCACGCCCGGACTTCTTTTCCATTACTAACTCTCGTCCGGTTTAACGAAATGCCTGTTATCTGCATCGCTTTCAGAGTTATCTATTTCAGTCAGATACTGGCTTAGCAGGGAATCAATACGCTCAGTACTCCCTCCTCCCGTTGAATTCACATAAAGCTCTGTCACCATTGTCAGTAATATCATAATGCCTTCTTTACTGCCGCTGACTTTGCGAAGCAGTTCTCGATTAAACTCTCGCTGATTAAACGTATCTTCTGTGTTTTTAGCTTTGTGCATAATCAGGCCTAACCTGAGTAGTTCGTTACACGTTGAAGACAAACTGACCTCAGCAGGACTTGCTCCGTTCTGTATGTCCAGAAGATAAATGTCCCTAATTTCCTTCTCAATTTTATCTTTAACGTAGATACCCATTCTTCCCATCTATTCTTCTCCAGAGTGTCTTATTTTCCATTTAAAAAATCTGCGGCTTGAGGCATCTCATCCAGTACGGCACTTCAGCGATATTTAGCTTACTGCAGCGCTAGTCTGCATACCATTTGGTGCTTATACAGGTAGTCGTAAGCGACACCAATATGTCGTAGGGTGTGACACTGTACGATATATAACACTATGATTGAAATCATTATCAACACTCCTACGATATGACATCGTAGTAAGCTACGACAACAGGTAGTAGAAACCTAAGATACCATGTCGTAGGAAGCGACACTACTATGTCGTAGTAACCTACGATAAAACGAACTCACACAGGTTTAAGACTATAACTTTTATTAAGTAAACAAATGATTTTAAACAAAAAAACTGCAAGATGAAATCTTGCGTGGGGTGTGATGAAATTTTACTATCGAAGAGCGGCTTGTTAATTGATCCTATCTTCCTGGATTCATTATATTCCCGACGCGGTTCAGCATCTGCCCGTCAGCGCATTGTGCGCGTCTGTAACGAATTATCTTGCAAGCGCTGATCCGAACGCGTATTTTTCACCGCAACCCGCCTGGCGCATTACGCGCACGCACGTGAGATTATCAGAATGAAATTATTGGCTGCTCTCTCGCTTGCCGCTGTATTCAGCGCGCAGGCCGCGCCGGAAATGTGCTTCACAAAAGCCGGTAAGGATTTCGGTATTGATCCGCGTCTGCTGATGGCGCATTCAATTCAGGAATCACGCATGCGTAATAACGCGCTAAATACAAAAAGCAGCGGCGGCACGCATGACGTCTGCAATATGCAGATCAACAGTTCCCATTTTAATCAGCTGAAAAAATTTGATATTACGCGGGAAAGGCTACTGAAAGATCCGTGCATCTGTATTTATACCGGTGCATGGATCGAGGCGAGAAACTTTAAGCAGTACGGCAGGAACTGGGACAGCGTCGGGATGTACAACACTGGCCCGAGTCCGAAGCTGATCAAACAGCGTCGTGAATATGCGGCCATTATCAAAAGCATTTACCGCGTACTGATTGCACGGGATGAGGTTTATACCGCTATGACGCAGCGGAATAAAAAATCGCCCGCGCCGGAAACGTTTCTGGCCGCGGACGTGATGCCTGACAAAAAATAACCCCGGCGCGCCGGGGTTATTTTTATGATTTGAGTTTTGCGAACTCCTCCGCCATTTTCCACAGCGCCTGATTCAGCTTTATATCGCCGTCGATGCCGGTTACCGGACGGGTAGTGGTTCTTTTTCCCTTCGCCGTTCTGCCGGGCACGCCCCCCTTAATCAGATTCTCCTGCACGATATTAAACGCGGCCCACAGGTCGGTGCCTTTATCATACCAGGCGCGCGGCTTGATAATACGCTCAGCGGATACCGGCGGCTCTTTTCCGTCGTATTTATATTCCAGCGCCAGCTGCCCCAGCAGGCGACGTTCTTCGCTGTTAACCTGAATACCTTTCATCATGCCTATATTATTTTCCACCTTATCGAATACGCCCAGCACCTCATAAGCGCCTTCAATAACCTGCGACACAATATCACCTTTGTGCGGCACGCTGATTTCACCAAATGATTTCCAGCACACCAGGCCATTGGTGCAGATCTGCCGGAAAATACCGGGGATCATCTTATAACTGCTGGAGCCGTCATGGCTGTTCAGCAATACAATTTCCGGCACCTCTTCGCCACCGTTGTTATTTCCACGACGCAGGCGGATCATGTGTTTGGTAAATTCACGGCGCTCAGGATCGCGCACGCGCGACTGGCTGGCAAAAAAGGGCTCAAACCCTTCTTCCCGCAGTTTATCCAGCAACGTAATGGTCGGAATATAGGTATAACGCTCAGAGCGCGAATCATGCTTTTCTGCAGAAAACGCGCTCGGAACAATGCGCATCAGCTCGTCGTTATTCAGCGGGCTGTTTTTACGGATAGCGGTCGGGGCGGCATAGCGGGAAGCGAAACGGACCATAATTAAGTACCTCTTAAATTTGAGTGTCAGCAGTGAAATAAAAAACGGTTTATAAAGCGGCCAGCGCTTCACGGAATATCAGGTAACCGGTGTCGTACTCATACAGCGCCAGCGGCCAGCCGTTGTGCATGTAAATAACCGCTGCTTCGGGTTCCTCTGTTGGTTCCTCCAGCGCATTGAGTTCAGCCAGCTGTGCACCATTAATCCCGCTGATGCCGGTGAACACGCCGTGCCTGTGCAGATGATCGTACAGATCGCGAAACTGAGCCGGACTGAGCGCATCGCCCTGCTTTTCAGCGCATGTTTTGGGAGATTCTGGCGTGGCGGTTTTGACGTTGACGTTCTGTGTGTTCATGGCATTTCTCCTGCTCAGGTGGGTTGTCATGTTTCGGTCGATCCAGTCGCGGCAGAGGGCAAAGGAGCAACGGCAGGCGGCAGGTGCAAGGGCGCCGCAGGCGTGCATTTCACCCTTGCAGCTGACGAATGACGGTGCTACGACCAGCCCTCCGCGCCTGGACTGACCGGAACAGGCCCGCCGCGCGCGAAAACGGCACGAACACACCCCGGACGGCTATGCCGGTCCGGTCCTCAGCGGCCACGGTTTTCCGTGGCCAGTGAACGCACCGGCGCAAGCCGGTTGCAGGGGTTGCGTCAGGATGGAAACCCGCTGGCCCGGAACGGGCCCGGGCAGAGACGGCGTGCCGGCTCTGTGCGAAGCATGACAGCCGCCCGGACGCCCGGTGTGCGAGCTTTTTTACCAGGCGATACGGGACATTCCGGGACGTCAGAAGAGGTGATGATGGTGTTAACGACGTTGATAGCAGCCACGTACAACAGCTGCAGGAGATAAGACTGCTCACAGCTGCTTTAGGTCGGCAGGGAAAACCGCTGGACAGCAGGCCTGGTTGAGTAAGCGCAGGCGAAGAGTTAAACCGGGTACTTAAGCTCTGACAAATTATCTCAGCCCTTAACCTGTTCTGCCTGGGCGATTAATTCAGCTTGAGTAGTTTTGACATGCAACATTTTGCATCTGATTGTCGCTATTTTTTTTGCATTGCGACTTTACTGCCAGATGGCCACCCCAGATAGTTGCCGATCCTGCCAGCACGCCAATGAGACAGCCAGCCATAAATCCTTTACGTGTTTTCACCGCCGCTCCGCCAAGCATCCCACCGAAACATGTACACAGTGCAAATATTAAAACGTCCATTACATCGTTAATTATCATCATGATTCCTTTGCATAGGTCTAATCGCAACCATCAGCTAAGCTGCTTTCGTTAACAGGACGGATTACTAAACTCTACATGTCATAAATGCCGAACTTTCTCATTAACTTTCAGCGAGGGTCGATAAGGTCAATCATCATGGAAAGCATTTTATCCTTGTAGTGCGGCTCTGCCTTTGCAGCATAACCTGCCCAGCTTGCCATCCATGTAAAGCGAGCACTGTTGATTGCATGGCGCCTGCCTGTACGGATACTTTCCCGGTTCCCCTGCAGTGTACCGCAGGGGAGCCAGTATTTATCCTTTCAGACGCGAAAACTGCCAGTGACAGAATGGACTGTATTCGTGAGTCCGGGGCAGGTTTTGCTTCGCATATTTTATTAGCCCTTCCTGCTCAGACAAGAACAGGTCTAGCGCCGCAACATTCAGCTCACCTGCGATTTTGTAAACGTTAGTAGTCTGGTATTCGGTATTTTCCGCATACTCTTCTTCACCAATCGGATTAGCTGAATGCACGATCCGTGTTTCATAGGTTTCCGGTGCAGAGCCTGCCGCTGGAGCATAAACATAAACCGTGATCTGCAGTTTTTCATGCGCGTTTATCAGCAGCATCTCGATTCCTGAACAAAATTTTCCCGTATTAAATTCAGCCTCTTCGCGCTTAAAGGTTGCCGCCGTCAGATACTCCAGATTCATAGAGAAAGTGCTACGCAGCGCCGCGGTGTTAACATTGAACTGCGGATGATCTTTGTAAAAAAGACTGCGACGAAAGGCCCGGCGGATAGCTTCATAGCTGATCTCTTCTGTTGGTCTTGCCGTTACAGAAGATGATTCTTTAGATTCTGAAGCCGGGGTGTTGACGTTCAGCTGTGACATGTTGTGTCTCCCGTGTGGTTTATTTGATGTTTCTCTGAGTTCCTCGCCGTGAGGGCAGAACAGGCACGCGGGGATCAGGCTGAGCGCAGAGGGAAACGGCAAAGCCGCAGCCCGCAGGGACCGGGTGCAGCCGTTTAGCTTGCGTCCCTTGCGCGAAGACGCCCGTGTGCCATGTTTCTGCACGGCGAGGGTTTCAGGAAACGAAACAGAACGCGGGATATGAACAGGGCACAGTCCCGGACGGCGGCCCTTTGCCGGTCCGGTCTTCAGCGGCCCCGTTTTCGGGGCCAGTGAACGCACCGGCGACAGCCGGTTGCAGCCTTTGACCTCAGCCATCAGACCCTATGTCCGAAACCCGAAGGGGTTCGGCGGAGCTTACCGGCAAAGCCGGTTAGCGCAGTAGGACTGACGACCCGGCAACGCCGGGGAGCCGAAGGTGGCCATGTCC
>Ga0157367_1000052_pt1 | contig 59389 bp, 61 predicted proteins | sample AttbisABBM2_FD_113142 | JGI IMG/M metagenome (GOLD analysis project Ga0157367, IMG submission 113142) | Fungus gardens microbial communities from leaf cutter ant in Botucatu, State of São Paulo, Brazil - Atta bisphaerica ABBM2 | ecosystem: Host-associated > Fungi > Mycelium > Unclassified ... | reverse complement strand
TGGAGTAACTCGCGTTGGGTTGAGCATAGCGGGCAAAATTAACAAGGTTTCCCTCTTTAAGCATGGCAAGCGTTCCCTGAATGATGTGCCCATGTGAAACGAGGCAAACAGTCTGGTGTTTTTGCTCGTCCGCAAGACAATGCAAAAACCGCATCATTCTGTGCGTTGACTGCGCCAGCGATTCGCCACCTGGAGGGCAATAATCAGCATGTGATGAAAATAACGCCTCAGCTTTAGCAGGATAGTCAGATGCGAGTGAAGCTATGTTCATTTCCTCAAACATACCAAATGCCTGTTCCTTAAGTGCGGATTCCGCAATCACTGGACAGGCGAAGCGTTGAGCCAGGGTTTGAGCCATTTGCCATGCTCGCCCTAGTGGAGAGGCATAAACACACTCAACGACATGATCTTCTTTTGCCAGCGCGGCCACTAATGCAGCCGTTTCGCGTCTGCCACGTTCGCTCACTGCGCTGTCGCACTGCCCCTGAATAATGCCCTGTACATTCCACTCTGTTTCCGCGTGTCTGACCAGAATGACTTTCATCGTGAGAAGGCCTTGATTGTTGGTTTTGGTTTATCTTCGGTTACAACGAGCACTACATCCTTTTGGTTTCGTTGAATGCTCGTTTGTTTTTCCCTTGAAAAGCCCGGTAACGCATTAGCTCGGCCACGTTGGCACCATGATCAGCCTTTACTCATGCACCATCCTGATCTGCTCGCCGACGCAAAGTCGTGGATGACGCGCCTTTGCCTGGCAGCATTGGCAACGCAAGGCACGTTGGTCCAGTTGCTGGTGGGTTGCCGTTTTCCCTTACAGCGCGTCTATGCGGTTTTTATCGACTGTCTGTGTAAGTGGATGAAGGTACATTGTTTGTGGCTATCAAGATTCAAATGCTTAAAATCGTCGTGTAATCAAACCAACTATCACCAACGTCACCAGCGGAAGACCGTGAAAGATGATAATAACCAGCGCAGGATCAAGCCATGCATAAAAAGGAGCAACAATTAGCATGCCCACACCAAAGCCCGTCATCTGAAACAAGGTCATCAGGCTAAAGACCGGCAGTCTCAGCATGTCCGGTTCGCGCTGAATACGTGAAATCAGACACACATCCGCAATACCATCGCCGATGCCCGCAAAAATGATGAACACGAGCGCCATGTGCACAGCAGTCTGCTGAAAGGTGGCAATAAAGCCTAAAGACATCAACGCCACACCGATAAAGAACAGCCTCTCGATACCGGGCCCTAGGTTATTACGTGATAAATAGCTGGCAAGGCGCGCACCTAAAAATTTACCGCTTGCCCACACAGCCAGCAGAAGTCCCATTGTCTTGCCCGCAGAATCTGGCGTCATCAGCTTCGACAGAATGGGAAAACCAACATTATGCGCCGCGCTGCCTAAGGTGTCGGTCAGCGTGACGATCAACATTCCAGCCAGTAAGGGTGCTGTTCGTAAACCCGTAATCAGGTTATGCCACTCCTTACGCGGCGCAGCGGTTGGGGTAATAACCGGTGTTTCTAAATAGCGTAAAAACACAATGCACAGCCCTGCGACAAGATAAGTCACGATATTCACGATAAAAACCTGTTGGTAGCCACTCGCGGCAAGCAGAATCCCGGAAATCAAACTCCCCGCAACCGCGCCAACTGATGAAACGGAGGTAAGCCAGGCATTGGTAGAGACACGATGCGATGCCATTACCCACGACGGTAACTGGCTATTCAGGCCAATGGAAAACATGGAGTTTCCAAGACCAATGCCAAAAGCGATGGCTGGCAACAGGTAAATATGCGTATTTACCGGCAATATTAAAAGTAATACGAGCAGTGCTGCACGTAGCACATCGAAAATAATCAGTGAAAAATAGCCGTGAAAACGACGAAAAAAAGGAATGCCTATCACGCTTGCAATGATGCCACCCGCGACACGACTCGCCAGAAATACACTGACATGGAACACGCTTTGCGTGATCACATAAACATATGTCGATAACACAACCATGTTCAGGAATGCGCCAAAGTCTGAGATAAAACGCGCTGCAATAATAAAGCCGGCATTTCTTGATGAAAGAACAGAAGCCTGGGGGGTTATTGGCTCAGCGTGCATGGGATGTCCTTTTGCTGGAATAGATTTATACGAGAGGTCATAGCAAGACTGTCATATTCTGTTGAACCCACTAACCTGACCCGGAAGCACGGGGTCCAGCATTCATCCTCAATCATTCAGCTTTCCGTAAGATGGTTGGTTCCCATTAAAAAATTTATACGGGCCAATAACGTGATATAACGCGCCATTTCCAGCCGTGTTTCAACACCTATATTCAAGTGTTTATATGCGCCAGATTGTCATTTTTTCTACTTCAGCCTCGGGATTGGCCGCCCGAACGGCTGAAAGAAAACCGGCAAAATCCTGATTAAATAGCGAGTAGTTATTCAGAATACTGACTGTTTTTTCTGTCCGTGAGACACCTGTGAGATAACGAACCTGCCAGACGCAGCGATTGCCGATCTTCGTTCCGGTCGATCTGACCTGAATGATTTGGCCCAGCGCGATTTTATTGAGGATGTCTTCCTTACGCTTTTGGTAGAGAAAATCTGCGTCGTAGTAGTAATCCTCCGCGTTCATTCCAAGACGGTTAAGCAGCGGTGTATCAATAGAAATTTTCTTCAACTCGCCCTTAGCAGCAAATAAATCGTCTCGTTTGAACATCGGCAGAAAAAAATACTTTATCAGCAAAATGATAAGCGCCAGCGGTAAGACAAGTGATAGAAAAGTATGCATCTGGTTTTCTGTGCCTTAGCAGTTTGAATAGTGGCTCACGCTGCACGTTAGGGTGATGATTAGGGTTTCTGAGCCACTTAAAGCCTGATTATTTCGCTAAATGGAAAATCGACGAAATTGCCCGGCCCTTCGCGAAATCCATGAAAAGGTATAACGGCCTCACACGTTCACGCCCTTACTTCATGGCAGTGCTATTTCACGCGCCAGCGCCGTTTTTTTGACTTGAACGTAGCTTTTTGTTCGCGGGCACGTGCTTTGAGGATAGCGCTCAAATGACCTCCCCCCTGAAAAAAGTACCAGAATAAACTGAAGTCTCCGGTCTTTCTTCCATCTCAAAAAGGGGCACATCGCCATGAAAAAGACCCGTTATACCGAAGAACAGATTGCCTTTGCCCTGAAGCAGGCCGAACCGGCTAAGTCCGTGCCGGATGTCTGCCGCAGGCTGGGTATTTTCGATTCTACCTTTTACGCCTGGCGTAAGAAATTACGGTTGAGTCCTTCGACGGCAGTTTGCGGCAGGAATGACTGAACGAGTACGGGTTCATGTCTCTGAAGGATGCGCGGAGCAAAATCAAGGCCTGGCGCGTACACGATCATCCGCGTCCCCCATTCTGCGCTGAGCTGGATGACGCCTTCCGAATTTGCTGAAAAATCTGCCGGTTGTCAGAATATGCAGCCAGAACGAAGCCGGTTATTCCTGATCATGAATAGATCACATACCGAGAGCAGGTCACTAAAACAATTCACGCGATATTTTTATTAGACTTAATTTAATCTCGGCGCTCTCAGCTCATAATCTGAAAAGCAGAAGCCCACCCTATCCGTTATTATATTGAACGGCTGCCACATTGACGTTTATTACTGCGGGGTGAGCTTCTTATTTTTACGATTTTTTACGAGGCGTCAGATCACTGTCAGCGCCGGACGTACAGTGTTGAGACTCAATGTCATCCCCTGATTCTGATTCGAACAAAATTCAGGAGGCGATGGACTTTTCCATCACCCTCTGCAATGCATCCAGTACGACTAATCAATTAATTAGAGCTGAGCAAGTATCGCCTCTACGCTCGCTTTTGCATCACCAAACAGCATGGCGGTGTTTTCTTTGAAGAACAGCGGGTTCTGTACCCCTGCGTAACCCGTATTCATCGAACGTTTGAACACCACCACCTGCTGTGCTTTCCATACCTCCAGTACCGGCATACCCGCGATGGGGCTGCCGGGATCTTCCTGCGCGGCCGGGTTGACGGTGTCGTTGGCGCCGATGACAAGCACCACGTCGGTATCACTGAAGTCGTCATTAATCTCTTCCATCTCCAGCACGATATCGTAGGAGACTTTTGCTTCCGCCAGCAGCACGTTCATATGTCCCGGTAAACGCCCGGCTACTGGATGGATACCGAATCGTACCTGTACGCCTAGCGCAATCAGCCGGCTGGTTAATTCCTGTACCGGATACTGCGCCTGGGCTACCGCCAGGCCGTAGCCGGGAGTAATAATGACTGAACGGGCGTATTTCAGCGCTTCCGCTACCTCCGCAGCGCTGCATTCGCGATGTTCGCCCTGCGGGGCGCTAGCGTCAGATGCCGTACCCTCGCTGCCAAAGCCGCCGGCGATGACGCTGATAAACGCGCGATTCATGGCCTTACACATAATGTAAGAAAGGATGGCCCCGGAAGAGCCAACCAGCGCGCCGGTCACGATTAGCAGGTCGTTACTGAGCATAAAACCTGCCGCCGCCGCTGCCCAGCCGGAATAGGAGTTGAGCATTGAGACCACCACCGGCATATCTGCACCGCCAATTGAAGCAACAAGATGCCAGCCAAACGCCAGCGCAATTAGCGTCATCACACTTAATGCCAGACTCTGCCACAACAGGCTATCGCTGCGCACGAATACCACCATTAAGGCCAAAGAGGCCAGCAGAGCCGCAAGGTTCATAACGTGGCGGCCAGGCAACATCAGCGGTTTTGATGCGAAAATTCCGCGTAGCTTACCGAACGCCACCACTGAACCGGTAAAGGTGATGGCTCCGATGAAGATCCCCAGAAAGACCTCTACAAGGTGGATAGCCGTCATGGCCGTATCGTCGAGCGGCGCGTGGCCAAGGTAGCTATTGATCCCAACCAGTACCGCCGCCAGGCCGACAAAGCTGTGCAGAATCGCCACCAGCTCCGGCATTTCGGTCATTTCAACCCGCTGCGCGAGAAAGATACCGATGCCGCCGCCAGCCATCATCGCGACCAGTATCCATGCAAGATTGGCCGCCTGGGGGCCGAGGATGGTCGCCGCCAGCGCAATCGTCATCCCGGCGATGCCGAAAACGATCCCTGATCGCGACGTTTCGTGCTTCGATAAGCCAGCCAGGCTAAAAATAAACAACAGCGCGGCAATAATGTAAGCCGCAGTAACAAGACCTTCAGACATAACGACTCCTTAGTTTCTGCGGAACATTTTCAGCATGCGGCGGGTGACGTAAAAACCGCCGAAAATATTAATACTGGCGATAAAAATGGCGACGATCGCCAGGGCAAAGATCCAGCCTCCCTGGCTGATTTGCAGGACCGCACCGACAATGATGATCCCTGAAACCGCATTGGTGACCGACATCAACGGCGTGTGCAGGGCGTGATTGACGTTCCACACCACGTAATAGCCCACCACGCAGGAGAGAGCGAAGACGGTAAAATGGGCAAGAAAGTCCGCCGGTGCGCAATGCGCAAGCCAGCCAAAGAGCACAATAACCAGCGCCAGAAAAAGGTATGGACGCCACGGTGAAGCGGGCACGCTTTTCACCTGCTCGGTTGGTACGGGCTTAGGCTGCTGCGGCTGGGCCGAAACCTGAATCGGCGGCGCGGGCCAGGTGATTTCACCCTCGCGAACCACGGTAACGCCACGGATAACGACATCATCAAAATCGATGACGATATTGCCGTCTTTTTCTTTACACAAAAGCTTCAGCAGATTGACCAGATTGGTACCGTAAAGCTGGGATGACTGGGCCGCCAGCCGGGCTGGCAGGTCGGTATAGCCGATGATCTTTACGCCATCATCGCTGGTGATGCATTTGCCCTGAACCGTCAGCTCACAGTTGCCGCCGGTCTGGGCAGCCAGGTCGACGATAACGCTGCCAGGTTTCATGCTGGCGACCATCTCGCGGGTAATGAGCCGCGGCGCAGGCTTCCCGGGAATGAGCGCGGTAGTGATAATAATATCGACCTCTCTGGCCTGAGCTGCGAACAGCGCCATTTCCGCCTCAATAAACTCGGCAGACATCTGGCGGGCATAGCCATCTCCGCTGCCGCTCTGTTCATCAAAATTGAGTTCCAGAAACTCCGCGCCCATGCTTTGGATCTGCTCTTTGACTTCCGGGCGGGTGTCGAAGGCGCGCACGATGGCGCCGAGGCTGCTGGCAGCGCCAATTGCCGCCAGCCCGGCAACGCCTGCGCCAATCACCAGCACTTTCGCCGGGGGAACTTTACCGGCCGCGGTGATCTGTCCGGTAAAGAAACGACCAAAATGGTGGGCGGCTTCCACCACCGCCCTGTATCCGGCGATATTAGCCATTGAGCTTAAGGCGTCCAGCGACTGGGCGCGAGAAATGCGCGGCACAGCATCCATTGCCATGACCGTCACGCCGCGGGCGGCGAGTTTCGTCATTAGCTCGGGGTTCTGTGCAGGCCAGATGAAGCTGATTAACGTGCTGCCCGGCTGCAAAAGAGGAATTTCATCCTCAAGAGGCGCATTCACTTTCAGGATAATATCGCTCTGCCAGACCTCATCCTGCGAACACAGCGTTGCACCTGCGGTCTGCCATGCATCATCAGTAATATTTGCCGCTGCACCCGCGCCGTGGGCGATGGAGACCGTAAAGCCCAGCTTCAGCAGCTGTTCAACGGTAGCGGGCGTGGCGGCGACCCGCGTCTCACCCGCCAGCTGTTCCCGGGGAATCGAAATGTTCATATAAGGGTTCTCGTTCAGATAGAGATCGAAAGCGATCGCCTACACATCAAGAGAGGCGATCGGCCTTTGGTAAGCAGGATCGCAATCAGGCGCTAACCGGCTGCTGGCGTATCAGGCCAAGCATGGCGCGGGTTTCATCCGGCGTGGCGATGGTTTTATCCACTTCTGCAGCCAGCCGCTTAACGCGCTCAACGAACCAGGTATTGGACTGCGCCAGTTCACCTTTGCGATAGAGAATGTTGTCTTCCATGCCAACCCGAACGTTGCCCCCCAGCGCCAGCGCGGCGAGAACAACCGGCAGATGACCGCGACCGATGCCCAGAGCCGACCAGGTGAAATTATCGCCCAGATGCTGTTTGCAGGTATCGAGCAAGAACATCAGGTTACGCACTTCCGCCGTCATTCCACCCGGCGCACCGAGGACAAACTGAAAGTGTGGATTCCCCTCGATCAGTCCTTTCTTCATGTAGTACAGGACGTTGTAAATCATCCCGGCGTCGAAGATTTCAAACTCCGGCTTCACCTGGCACTCGTTCATGCTGACGGCGAGTTTCTCCAGAAAGCGCGGGCTATTTTCGAATATGGTTGAGTGGGCCCAGTTCATGGTTCCGGCATCGAAAGAGGCCATTTCGGGCCGCAATAACTGGAATGGCTTCATGCGAATGTCGTCACTTAGTCCAAGTCCGCCGGAGGTCGTCAGATTAATGACGATATCGCAGCGCGCCCTTACCAGGCGCACGGTCTCGGCGAATTGATCGAAATCCATCGACGCCTGACTTTCCTCATCACGCACATGAATGTGGGCAATGGAGGCTCCAGCCTCGCAGCAGCGGACAATTTCATCAGCCTGGTCCTTCGGGGTAAGCGGAATATACGGGGTATCGCTTTTCTGCGGCCAGGCCCCGGTACAGGCGACGGTCAGGATAACGCGGTTTTCTACGGACATAATTAACTCCTTGATCCTTATTCTTTTTCAACCACCATGGCTAATCCCATGCCGCCGCCAATGCACAGCGTAGCGAGACCGTAACGAGCGTGGCGACGCTGCATTTCATGAACCAGCGAGACCAGAATGCGTGCGCCGGAAGCGCCGATCGGGTGACCGAGGGCAATTGCGCCGCCGTTGACGTTGGTTTTTTGTGGGTCCAACCCCAGCCCTTTCATGACGCTCAGGCACTGGGAGGCGAAAGCCTCGTTGGCCTCGATGACGTCGAGGTCACTCACCTGTAAACCCGCGCGGGATAGGGCCCTGCGCGTTGCGGGTACTGGACCGTAGCCCATAATGTTGGGATCGACGCCGCCGCTGCCCCAGGCGCGGATCGTTGCCAGCGGCTGAAGCTGGAGGGCGGCGGCTTTTTCACGGCTCATCAGGACTAGCGCGGCGGCGCCGTCATTAATGCCAGAAGCGTTCCCTGCTGTGACCACACCGTCAGGCCGGAAAGCGGGACGTAGCCGGGCGAGGGTTTCACGCGTGGTGCCGTGGCGGGGGAATTCATCGGCTTTGACGTAACGCTCTTCTTTACGCGTGACGATTTTTATCGGCACAATTTCATTGTCGAAACGACCGTTTTTCTGCGCCCATTCAGTGCGCTGCTGGCTTTCCGCCGCATAGGCGTCCAGCGCTTCCCGGGTGAGCTGGTATTTTTGTGCCAGGTTTTCAGCGGTGATCCCCATATGCTCGCCGGAGAAAGCGTCGGTCAGACCGTCGCTAATCAGGCTGTCAATCAGCGCGCTGTCGCCCATGCGCTTTCCCCAGCGGGCAGCGGCGGATAAGTACATGGCGTTGCTCATGCTTTCCGTCCCGCCGGCCACCACGATGTCCGCATCGCCCAGCGCGATGGCCTGCGCACCGAGAATGGTCGCCTTGAGCCCGGAACCGCATACTTTGCTGACGTTAAAGGCGCTTTTTTCTACCGGGATCCCGGCGGCGATAGCGACCTGACGAGCGACGTTCTGACCCAGCCCGGCCCCCAGTACGTTGCCCATGATGACTTCGTCAACATCGTCCGGTTTGATAGCGGCGCGGGCGATAGCGGCGGTGATTGCATATTCACCAAGCTGGATAGCTGAGAGATCCTTGAGCGCGCCGCCAAAGCAGCCGATGGGCGTACGGGCGGCGCTGACAATGACAACATCTTTTGTACTCATGTGGTTGCTCCTCCGATGCAGAGCGGCATTGATATTTAATAATGTAGAAATATCGCTATAAAATTATTTTGGCGTAAAAGTGTTATGCGCCCGGAATGAATTAAACTATTATTTCGGGCACAGATTAGCTTTCGCTAAATAGCAAATGAGTCAGCTACGTTACTTATTAAAAATTAATTCAGGAGGAATTCTATTAAATGCAACCTCCGTAGCTATAGGTTCTTTCCGGCACATTATTCATATCATCTTCATCAATTTCCGCCACGCAGCGCACCATCGAGCCATCGCCTAAATACCAGCGCAGCGGGAAACAGAAGAAACGAAAACGCTTGCCGGAAACTTTATCCAGATTGCCGCCGAGGTTTTCAACGCCGACAATACCGTGGCCGAGCATCTGCTTATGGCAGGGTTCCCAGGTGCCCCAGCAGCCAATAGCCTCCAGATCGCCGAACTTTTCATCATAGGCGGCCTGGCCGTGAAGTTTGATATACAGCTCTTTATCAAATTCGGCATAGGCTTCTTCACCGAACTGTTGAATATATTCTTCGGTCAGTGGGCGTCCGGATGCGCCGAGTAAATTCATACGTGTGGCACCGTTATTCCCCATCGCAGTATGTAGCGGGTGATCTAATGCCTGCATATCCATGGCGACGCATTTAACTTTATTTTTGACAAACCATTTTCCGGCTTCCACGCCAGTCCCGCAGGAGTAGTGATAATACTCTTTTGAGTCATCAAATTTACGGTGCATCCCGGTATTCAGGCATACCACCATTCCGGCTAACGCTTCCGGTTTGATATTCGCACGGAGACAGGCATCTTCCAGATGATGTGGCTGAATTAATTCCCAGCGTCCGACGTTAATTTCCAGGCATATCGCCTCGCCGGTATAAGCATCGACCGGCATTTCATGCGTATAGCGCGCTCTTTTACCGTCGAACTCTGTTTCCATCACATGACGCGGGGCATCGCAGTGGGTGCCGGTGTGCATGGTGCAGGAAATACGCTGGGTTAACACGCCGCCTTTTGCCATGGTATGCGCGCTGTCGATCAGCGGCTTATCGAAGTAGGGCCAGCGCGGAGTGTCGGCGCTAAATGGATGCGTTAAATCGACAAAAACTTTCTTACCCATAGTGTTACTCCTCAGATTGCTGAGTGACGCGCTGCAGATAGTTCAGGAGGCGCTCACGGCTTTCGTTAATTGATGCGTCGTTCCAGGTCTGAAATCCGCTACCGGATTTGAAGCCCAGCTTGCCTTCGCTCACCAGCTGGCGCAGCAGCGGCGAAGGAGTTGTCGCGTTATTCAGATGCGGGAAAATATATTCATGAATCGCCAGGGTCAGGTCCGTCCCCACCATATCGGCGTTTTCCAGCGGGCCGAGGGTCGGCAGCCGGATACCAAAGCCGTAGCGGATGCCTTCGTCCACGGTGCGCGCGTCGGCGATGCCCTGCTCCACAAGGTAAATCGCTTCGCGCCACAGGGCGTGCTGGAGCCGGTTTACCAGGAAACCTGGTACATCTTTATTCACCCGCACCGGGCGTTTTCCTGCCCAGGCGAGGATGTCGAATGTGCGTTCGAATAGCACATCGTCGGTCCAGCGCGTGCGAATGACCTCCACCAGCGGGATCAGAAAGGCCGGATTCCAGAAATGGGTGCCCAGTACGCGCTGTTTGTGGGTCACATCGCGGGCGATCTCGCTGATGCTGATGACCGACGTATTGGAGGCGAGAATAGTTTCTGGTGGACAAAGCGCGTCCAGCTCGCAAAACAGCCGCTGCTTAAGGGCCAGCTGTTCAGGTACGCATTCAAAGACGATTTGCGCCCCCTTAACGCTCTCCGCCAGCCGGTCGCAAAAAACGACGCGGCTGACAACTTCTTCGATGGTGGCCTCGTCCGCCTGCATACGCTGCAGATTGATGCGAATGGTGTCCGGTGCGGTCCAGGCACCCGCGTCGATATCATAAATCGTGACTTCCACACCGCGGGCGGCAAAGATCTGCGCGATACCGCTGCCCATCAGGCCGCCGCCGAGAACCGTGATGCGTGTGACCGGATTGTTCATCACCCTCTCCTTAGCCCGCCGTACAGCCGCCGTCGATGTAAATGACCTGGCCGGTGATAAAATTTGCGGCAGGTGAGCAGAGGTATACGACAGTGCCGACCATATCTTCCACAACGGCAGCCCGGCCCATCGGGATGCGATCGAGGAAGATCTTTTTCAGCTTTTCGTCTTCCAGTACTTCCTGGGTCAGCGGCGTCCAGAAAATGGTCGGTGCGACGGCGTTAACGTTGATGCTGTATTTCGCCCATTCGGTAGCCAGCTGTTTGGTTAACAGATTGATTGCCCCTTTTGATGTGCCGTAAGCCGCGTAGCCGCCGGGGTGTCCGGCAAAGGCGCGCACCGATGAGGTATTGACGATTTTCCCGAATCCCTGCTGGATAAACAGTTGGCCAAATACTTTGCAGGGAATAAAGGTACCAGTGATGTTGACGTCCATTACTTTGCGGAAATCATTAACGTCAAAGGCCTCCGCTGGATGCCGGATAGCAATGCCGGCAATATTGATCAGAAAGTCGACTTTTCCCCAGACTGCGACCACTTGATCGGCCAGGGCTTTAACCGCCACTTCGTCGGTCATGTCGCCAGCGATAGCGAGGGCCTCGCCGCCCGCTTCCTGCACCTGCTGAACGGTTTTTTCCAGGGTGGCGATGGTACGGCCGGTTACCGCGACTTTAACGCCGTAGTTCGCCAGGCCGCGGGCGACACCTTCACCGAGCGCGCCTGCACCGCCGGTGATAACCGCAACTTTGCCTTCAAGGTTGAACAGCGCTTTGACTTTGTTATCCCATGTTGTGTCCATAATGATCCCTTACAGGTTACGTATTGCTGGCGATGACCAGCATACTGGTCGGATAATTGGTGTGGTTAACCACTTCACGCCCCTCAAACGGCGCGAGGAAAACGGCTTCCCCTTTGCTGACAACACGCGTTTCCTCTTTGGTTCGGATGGTGATGGCTCCCTCCAGCACGACGTAGAGCTTCTCTGTGGGCGAGTCGTCATAGGCCCACTCGGCACCGCCGCCGGGTAAGAAGTGTGAAAGTCCACACCAGAATTGTTTTGCCTCACAGAGCGCAGCGTCGCACAACTTCAGCGCCACCATGGCGTGATGCAGTGGTGGGTTGTAAGGGCTGGCTTCACTAATCGGTATCACTTTCATTGATGGTGTCCTTTTAGGAAAACTGGATTAATGTTTCAGAGATGCGTAGCGGTGCGGCGGTTTGCGCAACCACTTCCTCCACGCTGGTATCCGCAGCGATTTCGCGCAAAACCAGGCCGTTATTGACTTCAATGACCGCTTTTTCCGTCACGATCAGATTGACCTGGCCGACGGCGGTCAGCGGAAGCTGGCAGCGAGGCAAAATTTTTGACTGACCTCTTTTATCGCAATGTTCCATGGCGATGATGACGCGGCGGGCACCGTTCACCAGGTCCATAGCGCCCCCCATTCCGGGAACCATTTTGCCGGGGATGATCCAGTTGGCGAGATTGCCCTCCTGATCGACCTCCAGCGCCCCCAGAACGGTCACATCGACGTGGCCACCGCGTATAATGGCGAACGACAGGGCGCTGTCGAAGAACGCAGCACCGGGTACGGCGGTGACCGGTTGACCGCCAGCGTTAGTTAAATCGGCGTCGATACTGTCGCTATCCGGCATGGGGCCGAGCCCCACCAGGCCATTTTCAGACTGGAAGATGACGCCAAGATCGTCGGCGACGTAGTTGGCGACCTGCGTCGGCAGGCCAATCCCCAGATTCACCAGGTCCCCTTTGTGAAGCTCTTTTGCGACCCGGCGCGCAATGCGTTCTCTCATGGCGTTTTTATCCATGGTGATCTTCCCCCTTAACCAGGTAGTCGATAAAAATGCCGGGCGTGTTGTAACGGTCGGCGGCGGTACAGTTCATCGGCACAATGGATTCGCACTCGGCGATCACCAGACGTGCGGCGGTGGCCATCACCGGGTTAAAGTTTTTGGTGGTTTTATTGAACATTGCGTTACCGGCCGTATCGGCAACGGAGCAGTGGATCAGGGCTATGTCAGCCTGCAGCGGCCGTTCCAGCAGCCAGGGCAGGCCGTCAATGATGACCTGCTGCTTGCCATCCTCCACCACCGTGCCCAGCCCGGTGCGGGTCAGTACGCCGCCCAATCCGGCTCCGCCTGCGCGAATACGCTCAACCAGCGTGCCCTGGGGGACCAGCTCCGCTTCCAGCTCGCCGCTGGACATCTGGCGTCCGGTTTCCGGGTTCAGGCCAATATGGGAAGCGATGATCTTGCGAACCTGCTTATTGACGATCAGCTTGCCGATCCCCCGATCGATAAACCCGGTGTCATTCGCGATAATCGTTAAATTACCCACGCCTTTTTCCACCAGCGCATCAATAATTTTTTCTGGCGTCCCAACCGCCATAAATCCGCCAATCATGATAGTCATGCCCTCTTCCACCATGTCGGCTGCGCGTTGCGGCGAAATATTTTCTTTTTTTAGCATGGTATGACTTCCTGAATAAGTGACGTTACTGTTTGCAAACCGATAGTTAACGAAAACAGTTTTCCCTGGTGAGGAACTGTAAAATTGTTATCCGGCGACGACGGAATCTGTTTTGCCTTTGCATTTGTCGTTAATCATGAAAATTAATACGGCGGCAATAATATCCAGCACGATAAATGAAATATAAGCTGCGTCGTAATCGCCGGTATATTTCAGGCTAATAGCCGCCACCGCAAAACAACTGACCCGGAATAAACACGCAATGGTTGAAACCAGACGGTTAGCGGCGGAGAAGTCATAGCGGCCATAAACGGTGCCGACCATCGATGTGCAGAGCTCTTTGATACCGGCGATACTGGCCCCCACCATTAATAGCGTGAAATAGGTAAAGTAATCGCTACCGCGAACCAGCAGGCAGGCGTGAGTGACAGCAAAGAAAAAGGCGTAAGCGATGCTGGCTTTTCGGGTACCGACTTTGACATCCACCCATCCCCAGAAGTAGCTGAACACGGCGCAAATCAACGCGGCGGAGGTAAACATCCAGACGGCGGTTTCTTTCGCATAACCCACCGAAATCAGCCGGGGGATCAGCTGACTGACAACGCCGATATCCACCAACCACAGCAGGCCGAAACCGACGGAAATCAACCACATTTCCCGGTCGCGGAACAGCACGCGGTAGGTAAAGGGGCTTTGGTAATCGGTCTGCGCCGCCAGATTAGCCGCCTGCTGCTCGCGAGAAATCGGCTCGTTATCGGGGTACAAACCCAGCTCTTCCGGCGTATTGCGGATCCAGAATATCGAGACGATACCGAGGGTAATTAACGTTCCTCCGACGACGGCATAAGCACCGGGGACGCCGAAACGATCAAAGAGGAAGAACATGATAGGAATAAGCGTTGCGGTACAGAATGACATCCCCATGGTTGCCCAACCCAGCGCCAGGCCTTTTTTCTTTGGAAACCAGCTATTCAGCAGGGTGGCGGGAACGTTGAAACAGCAGCCGGTGGCCAACAGATTCATCAGCGCCAGACCAATAGCATATTGGGTGTAAGAGGTGACGCGGCCAAACCAGATCATCGTTAATCCCAACGCCAGCAGGCCAAAAATGGCGACGATTTTTGCCCCTCTGCGCTTGATCATTTCGGCGATGACCAGCGCACCGATAACGCCAATCCAGCCCGCGGGCGTTGAGAAAGAGAGAAGCGTGGCGAAATCCCAGCCGTGAAGATCGACAAAGCTCTGGACGATAACGTTCAGGCCGTCTGCGGTCCAGGCGGCGAAGTTGTAATACATCAGCATACTGAAGCCGACCATGCTCCAGCCCCAGCCGCCGAAGTTACTTCGGGTGCTGGAATGGTTTGCCGTTTTGTCGGCAATGTTATTTGTATTTTTCATAATTCTCACCCAGTTAATAAATTTAACCCTCCCCTTAACAACTGGCTCTGAATAATAAGGGGCGATGCGGCGCAAAACATTTGCGAGGGGCAATGTTATTATCGAGAAAACCAACTTACTAAGATCAGATTAACAACAGTTTTTTTGGGTTTGAAGACTATAGATAAAAAGTGCATTTGCAAATATGAAAAGAGGCACCGGCGATTTTTCAGGATTTCTTCTCGCGCATTTTCTGAAAGGTATCGGTGTGTTGTTCAATCAAAAAATGTTTAAAAGAAGATACGCATTCGGTTATTTGGCTGCGGGCCGGATAATAGAGGTTTAATAACCACTTCGATGTTTGCATCTCTGTAAAAAGGCAGGTGAGTTTTTCACTGCGAATATCACGCTGGACAACATACTCCGGCAGGTAGGCAATGCCGGCCCCTGAAAGCACCGATTTTCGTAACAGCGTGCTGTCACAGACCTCAAGCGATTTGGGAATTTTGAAAAAGTGACGTTCGTTATTGATCTCGTAAGCCCAGTCGTTGCTGCCGGTCAGCGAGCTGGCGAACAGACAGCGATGATGCACCAGCTCCGACGGATGCTGCGGCGTGCCGTTCATCAGTAAGTATTGCGGTGAGGCGACGGTCACGAACGGCTCGGCGATCAGATTACGCTTCACCAGCGGAAGCTCCTGATCCTGGGGATGGCTAAAGGCGTTGACGGCGCCGATGATGATATCGTGATCTTTCCAGTTCTGAATACCGAAGGCTGAGACATGAACGGCGATATTCACCTGACGGTTACCGGCCAGATAGTTAGCGACGATGGGCATCAGATATTGTTCGGCATAGACCGGCGTACAGCAGATACGAATCGTTCCCCGACGCTGGGTGGAAAAATGCGTTAGCTCATTTTTGAGCTGACTGACTTTCTCACCGATTAAACAGAAATTGCGATACAGATAATCACCGGCATCGGTCAGCGGCATGGCTTTGTTGTTGCGCCGATAAAGCGGGCAGCCAATTTCTTTTTCCAGATCGGACAGCCAGCGCGATCCAGAGGAAATGGAGATTCCCATTCGCTCTGCCGCCGATGAAATGGAACCGGTAGTAACCAGATTCACGAAGAACATCATTCTGGTCATGATATGCGGATCTGAAAGGGTGACATCCTGCGGCAGGACGGGGGCGGACGCCTCGCTACGATAGTCTTCACTGTACATAGTCGGTTTCTCGCTTCAGATTGGCCTGGATTTATCCTGGCAGCTAACCTGATGAGCAAATGGCAAGCATTCACATTTGCCGCGCGCCACGGTTCACAATTTACACAATCTCTCGGTTGGCAACCTGCCGCAGCCCATCCAGATCCAGCACTTCGATATTGCCGTAGTGAAGCGCCACCATCTGGCGCTGCGCGAAATGTCTGAGTGTTTTGGCAACAAAAGGACGTGACAGGCGCAGGCATTCGGCCATGAACTGCATCGTGAAAGGAATGTGGCGTTCGCGACAGGGGCCGCTTTGTCCCTCTTCACAATCCACCAGAAAAGCCGCCACACAGGCTTCCCTGGAGGCCACTTTATGTGTGTACAGCACCCGATCCAGATCGTGAAGTCGCTCGGTAAGTGAATCAACCACCTGCATTTTGAATTCATCAAACTGGGCCAGCAGCTGCGTGGCGCAGGCGCGCGGAAGAAGCAGTAATTCCACATCGGTCATGGCGATGAAGTTACGATCTAACGGCGTGTGCTTCCAGACGAAGTCAAACAGGATCATGCGGCCGACCGGAACGTGGGTGAGCAGCGTCTGGTTGCCGTTAGCGTGGTGAACATTCGCGAACAGATGGCCTTTTAACGTCCAGGCTATCGCCTCAACGTCGGCGCCCTGATGAAACACGATGCTGCCGGCTTTTTCGCTACGAATACGCGACTGGCGCAGTAAAGCCTGCTGAAGCGCCTGAGGAAAGGCGTTCCAGCCGGGGATCATCATTATGGCTTCTTCTGCGAGCATAAACGCTCCTGTCTGAGGGGGAGAGGAACGATTGTCAGCAAACGGAACGGGGTTTTTAAGCCGGGAATAGACAAGATGTGACAGCTATCAAAGAGAGCCGTCAGGAGCAGGAAGCACTTTTTCTTTCTGCTCCTGACGCGCTGAGGTATCACGCCGGGTGATGACGTGAGGGAGTAACCCCGGCTACAGCGGCATCGACATCCCGATATGGAAAAAGGTCATTCCGGCATCGTTTTCGCTATGCAAATTAAACAACAGTCGGCTGGTAACAGTTACGCCGCTAAAGTCATAACTTATCATTGGACCGGCTTTGATGTGCTCGACGCGCTTACCGGTGGAGTAGATCCCCTCCACGGCCTGTACCGTTCTGCCGTTTACCTTGTCGTCAGTCACCTGCTTCGTCCAGTTGCCGATAAGCCCCGCCGTGAGGTTGTTGCTGATGCGATGGGTGGCGGTAACGTCCATGTACCAGGTACTGCCGGAGCGGTAGTCGGTTTCGCTGTTTCTCGTGTTGAAGTCAAAAATATTATTGAGCGTAATGCCCCAGTCATCGGTCAGATAGCTGATGGCGATATTGGGTTCAAACGACCAGTAATCCCAGGCGACATTATCGCCGGAGGTCTCTTTTTGACCGGTTACCGCATTGCGGGTATAGGCCGTTTTGCCATCCGGTAAATAGATGGCTAACCCGGCACCGATGTGGAAATTGTTATGGAGATCCCAGGAGAGCGCGAGGGGCGTAATGCTGGTTCCCATCAGGCCATTGGTGTGGTCAGTGGTGTGCTGGCCTGTATTTTTCACCTGAATAAATTTATAGGGCTGTACCACCATCGCCGCATAGCGCGCGCCGAAAAGTTCCCAGCCAGGAACCCATGTGGCAGACATTACCAGCCCGACGTTGGAGAGCTTATTTTTCCCTCCGGCGATTTTCGCCGTATCACCGCTGCCGTTTCGCACAACGCCGGTTTCATAGGTGGATGTCATTGACAGATACAGCCCGTCGGGCGGAAGCGCGCCTGTATGGGTACCAGTGGTGGCGCCGGGCTGTAACGGCGTTAATCCTTCGGCAGCAAAGAGTGGGCAAGGAACAACCAGAGAAGCGGTAAGGGCCAGGGTAAGAGGTAGCGTTCTGATTTTCATTTTAATCGTCCATTTTATGACCAGTGCCGGAACGATTAAAAGCAAAAATCACGCGACCTGGAATAGCATAAATAAGAACGTCTTTTCGGAATTTGCAAAAGCAGTTGGAAATGTTAATCCGTGCTGCTTTTCAGCCTTGATGCCGGCAACGCTGCTGCAAAACCTGTAGGGGCCACGACTGTTTTCACCGTGGGATGTGAGAGGATTTTGGGGGCGAGGTTTGGTGACGCTGAGCTCATCGGGCCATGCCATACGGCTTAATCGCACACAAAGCCGCAGCACGCAGGTCAGATAAGCCAGCGCCATTCGTCATCGCCTTAATAACTGCTTTTAACAACTTTTTCGGTCACGTTTGCTTTAAACATCGCCAACCGGCGATCCAGCGCTTCGGTGTAAAGCATGGTGTCGACACCAACAGCAACGAAATTTGCCCCCCAGTGCAGGCATTTCTTCGCCATCTCCGGGTCAACGGCCAGGAACCCCGCCGCTTTCCCGGCAGCACGAATGCGCTGGATGCTCTCCTGAATGATCTGCTGTACCGCAGGATGTCCGGCATTGTCAGGATAGCCCAGCGACGCTGACAGATCCGCGGGTCCGATAAAGACGCCGTCAATCCCCTCCACGTTCAGAATGGCATCGAGGTTTTCCAGTGCCGTTTTGCTTTCCACCTGCACCAGCAGGCAAAGGGAGGCATTGGCCTGAGCCATGTAGTTTTCGATACGTCCCCAGCGCGCAGCGCGCGCAACGCTTGCCCCAACGCCACGCTCGCCCAGTGGCGGATAACGCGTGGCGGCGACCACCTGGCGCGCCTGTTCAGCAGTATCAACCATTGGGATGAGTAGCGTCTGCGCCCCGATATCCAGTACCTGCTTAATCAGCGCCTTAGTGCCCTCTACAGGACGGATCACTGGCTGGCTGGCATAGGGGGCGATGGCCTGCAGTTGATGATAGAGATCCTGCACCGTATTGGGTGCATGTTCACCATCAATAAGCAGCCAGTCGTAACCCGAGGTCGCGGCAATTTCCGCCATGTAAGACGTGGTTGAACTCAGCCACAATCCGATTTGCACTTCTTCTTTCTTCAATCCTTCCTTAAAAGGATTGGCTAGCAATGCGTTCATAATGATCCTTACTGCGTGGATAAACTTATTGATGCGCGGCATCCGGCTGTGACCGGGTGCGGTTCACGCTCAGGGTAAAAATAATGAATGAGCCGATGATGGCAATGCCGGCCAGCGTCAGCAGACCGGCTGCATCGCTGGCAAACAGGGTTTCGGCTTTCACGCGCAGAATGGGCGCAATAAATCCGCCCACCGCGCCGAACAGGTTTACGAAACCGATGCCCGCCGCCAGCGCCGTGCCGGAAAGTAACTGCGTTGGCATGGTCCAGAACACAGGCTGTACGGCAATAAAACCAACTGCCGCGACGCAAAGCGCCAGAATCGCCAGCACCGGAGAGGCAAGGCCAGAAAGACCGATGCCAATTCCTGCCGCCAGCAACGTCAGGGCTGCTACGTTACGGCGATCGCCAGTGCGGTCGGAATAACGTGGGATTAGCCAGGTGCCAAAGAGCGCAGCGACCCATGGAATGGCGGTGACAACCGACGCAGTGAACCCCACTTTGGTGCCCAGCAGCGCGGCAACCTGAGTCGGCAGAAAGAAAATAAGGCCATAAACCGCGACCTGAATCGTCATATAAATGATCGCCAGTTGCCAGACGCGCCCGTTGCGCAGGGCATCGGTGAGTTTCGACGTCGACTTTTTCTCTTCTTCGTTCGCCAGCTGGCTTATGAGCGCGGCCTTCTCTTCTGCATTCAGGAACCGCGCCTGCTGTGGCGAGTCATCCAGCCAGAAGAAGGTAAATACACCAGCCCCAACCGCCAGTAAGCCTTCGATAACGAACATCCAGAACCATCCCGGATGCCCCATAAAGCCGTGCATCTCCAGCAGCGCCCCGGACAGCGGCGAGCCCAGTGTCAGCGCCAGGGGAGCGCCCATGTAAAATAACCCCATGATGCTGGCGCGGGTGCGCTGCGGGAACCACTGAGAGGTGAGGTAGATCATACCGGGAAAGAAACCGGCTTCTGCCGCCCCCAGCAGCGTGCGAACAATCAGGAATTTCGCCTCTGTATCTGCCCACGCCATCGCGGCGGAGAGAAATCCCCATAACAGCGTCGTGGTGCCGATCCAGGTTCTCGCCCCCAGTTTGCGCATCAGCAGGTTGGCAGGCACGCCAAGAAAGGCGTAAACCACAAAGAATATCCCGGCACCCAGCGCATAGGCTTCATTGCTCAGTCCGGTATCGATCTGATAGGTCTCTTTGGCGAAGCCGATATTAGAACGGTCAAGAAACGCCAGCACGTACAGTGTCAGCATGAACGGGATTAAGCGGGCACGGTTTTTCTTCACCACGCCGTCAAGTAAAGTGGTACTCATAGCAGACTCCTCAATAAAATGAGGGCGTTGCACGCAAAGCGCAACGCACGGGTGATTAGTGGCTATAAGGGCGTTGGAGGTTACAGTCGCGGTTAAGCTCGACGCCAAATCCCGGTTTATCCAGTACGGATTTATGAATGCGCCCTTTCACCGGCACGGGCTCATCCAACAGGATCGGGTCAAACTGTGGGCGCATTGATGAACAGTCAGGACTGGTCATCAGGAACTCACTAAACGGCGTGTTGGTGAAGGTAATAACGGCATGATGCGAATAAACAGAGGATCCATGCGGCACCACCAGCTGCCCGCGCGATTTCGCGATGGCCGCAATTTCTGTCAGCGTGGTTAGCCCACCGCACCAGCCCACATCCGGTTGCATAATATCGATGCCGGTTTCCGACAGGGTGCGGAAAGACTGCAGCGTACCGTGATGCTCACCGCTGGTGACCATCATTCCCGCCGGGGCATGACGTTTCAGTTCGCGATAGCCTTCGTACTGTTGTGGCGGCAGGCACTCTTCGATCCATTTGAGATTGTAAGGCGCACAGGCATGGGCCAGTTTAGTCGCGTAGTTCACGTCCTGACTCATCCAGCAGTCGAGCATCAGCCAGAAATCCGGGCCGCATTTCTCCCGCATGTCTGCGACCATGGCAGCATCTTTGCGGATCCCGGCATCTCCGTCGTGCGGGCCCCAGTGAGTCGGCATCTTGCCGCCGATAAAGCCCATCTCTTTCGCCAGATCGGGACGCGCACCGGTAGCATAAAACTGGATCTCATCTCGTACCGCGCCACCCAGTAATTTGTAAACCGGCAAACCGACCACCTTACCGAACAGATCCCACAGTGCCAGATCCACACAGGAAATGGTGTTCATAACCAGCCCACCCGAACCGGAGTAGTACAGGGTTGCACCCAGCATTTGATCGTGAATGAGCTTAATATCGCTGACGCATTTTCCTTCGATAAAGCGGTTGAGATGCTTTTCAACAATAAAGCAGCCCATTTCTCCCGCCGTGGAGACGGCAAAACCGATCTGGCCGTTATCTGCCTCGACTTCTACTATCAGCGTTCCCAGCACGTTAATGCCGAAAGACTGGCGGGACTGCTCATACTCGCGATATTTGCTCATCGGTGTGGCAATGTGATCGTCGATCCAGTGATTTTTACCCTGATCGTGGTAGTCACCGCCGCCAGCGCCCTTTTGCGCTGTGGCTCCACCGATAAACCAGGCACGAACATGTTTAATTTTAGGTAGGGTCATAACACTCTCCATTTATGATTAAGATGCGATTGAATCGAATGGACTTTTCCAACCCAGAAGACGTGATATCTCCTTCGCACAGGCAATGGCTTTCCCGGCCAGGTAGTCACGGTTCTCATCGTTGATTTGCAGGCGGGTACCCACCACCGAGATAGCGGCGGCGGGTTCCTTGCTGGCATTGAAAACAGGTGCAGCGATGCAGCGTACATCCGGGTAATCTTCCCCGTTGTCGAAGCTCCATCCACGCTGGCGGATGCGTTCCAGCTCATCGCTTAACTGCAGAGGATCGGTAATGGTCGTTGGCGTCGCTTTTTCCCATACCAGTTGCGCAATAATGGCTTTTCTTACCGGTGCAGGTTGCCAGGCCAGCAGGCATTTGCCTATGCCAGAACGATAAAGCGAGAGTCTTTTGCCTTCGTGTGAGCGGACACTGATCGTGGACGAGGACTCCACTTTGAGGATGTAGTAAGCGCTTTCGTGATCGATAATGCCCAGATGACACAGTAACCCGGTCTCATCCATCAACTGCGTCAGACGCGGGCGCGCCAGTTCGCGTAAATCCATTTTGCTGAGCGCGTGTTCAGAAAGCTCGACCAGTTTCGTCCACAGGCAAAAATTATCCTGATGATCGACGCTAATAAAGCGCTGCCGCTTTAACTCATTCAACAGCAGATACGCGGTGCTTTTTGGGATCCCCAGCGTTTCGATGATCGTCGCCGCGCTGCATGGCCCTTTTCGCGCAATCAAATTAAGAATATCAATCGCCCTGGTGAGCGCCGGGACTTTGCTTGATTCCAACATAATGGACTCCAGTCTGAGCTAGTGGAATCAGTGTGAATGCCAGGCTGGGCGAAATGTTTGAAGTGCGTCATAGCTCGCCTCTCTTCCAACTGAGTGGAAAATTAATGCGAAAAAACGTGAATTTGCGCACAGACTTTTTCCGAGGCGGTGCAACAGGTTGGACGTGAGTGAGGGATATTTGCCAGGCGGCCAGTATTTAGAAGCCGCCCGGGGCAATGGGAATCCTGAAAAGGGCACCAGCGATTCCCGTGGAATCAGAAAAGGCGCCAGCGTCTTTACTCTGTGTTGAAGCTGATATTTCGTCGTCAGGACAAACAACGGCTGTCGATGGAGCCTGTTGGCACTGGGTACGCCGGAAGGATGGCACTGGAGGCGGTTTAGGCAAGATCAACAGAACAGCGGGTAATGAATAAGGAGGCTTAGATGCTCGGGTATTAACCCTTCATTTCGCCATTATCAGAATTTAGATCTGCGACGAAAACTGATGGATTCCGTTGAGATTTGCGTGGAATTTCTGCGTACGCTTTCGCAGTTTGCTTTTTTCACTCTCGCTGCATTTTTGCCCACCTGATTAAATGTTCCGGTCATTTAGCGCGATACGAATGTGGGGCAACACATCCGCATCGCTGATCACAATCACTATTTACGGAGAATAGTCATCATGACTGTCATCAATTCTATTTCAGGCCACCACGAAGCTAAAGCGCCAAACTACACCCAGCGCTATGCAACCGTGGGTTATGTGACCCGCACTCCAGATTACCGCCGCATTCCGGCGATTACCCTGAAAGGCTGTTGGTTGAAAACAGCGGGGTTTCCGATTGGGGTGCAACTGGATGTGAAAGTGACCTGGGGCCGGATCATTATCAGCTTTAAGCCCAAGGATGTGATCAACGGGACGCGGGTGAGAACGATTGAGGAACTGGCGTCACTGCCTGTGCATATGAGAAAGCGGGTGATGAAGGCGATTGGCTTGACTGACTGGTAAGGGTTGATGGGGCTTGCCCCTGCGCAGGCGGGGGCAAGTGGGGTTATGAGTAAGTTTTTATTGTTTAATCTTAAAATTTTCATTATTAAACTATTAAATATATAAAAAAGGAAAAATTATTTTATAAATTCATATTGCAAGCAAGGTATAAATATGAATAAAATAAACGAAAACATAGTGTTATAACTAGCATAAGGATTTTTTAAAATGGTCATACCTTTCGTGGCTTTAATTGGAGCAACAGCTGCATTATGCGCCATTCTATTTAAAGAAAAAGATTCCAAAATAAATGAAATAATTGAATTTGAAAGAACACCTGAGGAAAAGATAAAAAAGTCACCTCAATTGCAATTAGTCAAAGATGAGTTAAATGCTCACATAACAGGCGTTACAGATAGAGAATTCCATCCGTTTCTCTTAAAAATAATGGTAGCGGAAAACAAACCCATCGGATACTTTTCAAGAGTTGATGGTAAACTCATCATCGAAAGAGATAGAATAAAAATTAAGAATAGAAATTTTTTAGTCTATCTTTCTTAAAAGAGTATATCAAAGAGAAATACAATACTGCCTCTAACCTCTCAATTTTCATAACCTTCTACTTAACAGTTTACTTCTTAATCGCTCCACCTCAAGATGAGGCATACCCCTCAATTGCAGCCATGCAATTAATACTAACAGTAATTGCTGGGTTTTTGTTATACAATTGGCTTATGATTATCTCAAAAATATGGAAAGAAAAAGCAAATGGAAAAGACATATTGGAATATAAGGAAATATTTGATAAATATCCATTAGACAATTAGAGCCATAACTCATTTATCTATAAAAACACATCGCAATATGTTATAGATGCTCCAATAACACCTGACATTTGAATAACCTCCAAGATTTCAAAGCAATCAAGATGATAATGAAAGACAAAATAACCTTAGTCAACATTAAAATTATTATTAATAAAGGAAATCGCAATGAATAACTCGGACTATAATGAATCAATGGAGTTTTACATCGGTTCTTATATGAACCGTCCTTTTTGGGTTGGTAAATGCTTCGATATTTATGATGCTGACCAAAGGTGTGTTTTTGATGGTATCATTCCTGATATCGCTGTTAAAACTCAAAATGAATATTTTAAAGCAGCGATCTGTGTAAATGGTTTATTGCTATTACGTATACAGCATCTTGCACAAGCAATGCCCGACATAGGGAATCCTACTCACTATAATAATGCAGCTCTTTGGCTAGACAAATGCCTGGATTATGTGAATGCCTTACAAATTTGTTTGGAATCTGAATCAATTAAATGCGTAAATTCGCACAATGTACGAGCTATAACCACCAGGACAATAGACATTTGTAAAGTAGGGATGCTTCGCGGAAAAGCATTAAACTGTAGTTTAAACACTGAGTATGGAAACTCGCAAGCAGTAGTTATGAATGAATTAAAAAGATGGATCGCCAATGATGGTAAATGGCCTTCTCCTCTTGAAACTGATGGTTGGCGATTACCTCATGAATTTATTAGTATTGACGCTGTCAAACGCGCTTTTGATATGTTTTCAAACGTAGTTAATGATGAGATAAAAATCAGGTGGCTTTCCTATCTAGTAAAAGCCAAAACAGCATACGCTGAAAATGATTACAGAATGTCATTTGTTCTTTCATGGTTCGTGATAGAATCCAATATTAAATCATCGCTTTATAGTTCTGGTACAATTAAAAAAACTCACATTCATGAAATGATAAAACAACTATATTCACAGGGAGTTTTGTCAGAAGAAATCAGGAAACGTTTAGACCATTTGCGAAAAATTCGAAATTGCTTAATGCATAATCCAGTTGAAACGTTTTGCTCATCACATGATTGCATAGAAGCTGGACAGGTTGCACTTAATCTTGTTGTAAGTAACCCGAATACTAACATTGTCTTATCCTGGCATTCTAGTTTCCAGTTTTAGTATTGTTCAAAAAACTTCATCAGATAAAAAATGGTAATATTTTAATTAAATTTTATTTTTCTTCTCGCTAGCGAAGAAAAAGCAGATAAAAAGTCTATAAAAATTATCGAATTTTTTGGTGTTGTGTAAACCCCAGTTCCTTCTGCCTCATGTCAAAATAATTTTCGGAATACCACAGAGAACGGTCACATGAATCACTGAACAAGCTGACACAGGAGGAATACCGACTACGAAATTATCTGGCCGGGTTATTAAAAAACGTATGGAACTAAAACAAGTCGTTTTATGGCCGCATCAGTATGACGACAGGTTGCCCTCACACGAATCGGGAAATCGATATTGGATGAACTTCAAAGAGATAGCTAGTTTAAGTTGACCGTTACAGTTGTATACTTGACTGTTTTGTTTCATCGTTTATCGAATACACGTAATAGTCAGTAATCTGACAGTTAGCATCTCCTACTTTTTTAAAATTATCGTACTTTTCGTTAGATATTGGTAAGTCGTTTGTATACATAATCCTTTACTTACAAGATTAATATTATAAATCTTTATCTATTTTATACCTTCTCAGTACGATATAACTCAGATCACCACACCACAGTATTGGTTTACCTGTTGTTGCATATGTACAGGTACCAATAATTAGTGCATGGCATCCATCTAATTCATCAAGACTATTCTTTACCTTAAACTGCTCTTTAAATTCATTTGATATATCACGATTAATACATATACTTAACCCAGACTTAATATTACCTGCATTTAGCCAAATTTTACCATCTCTTGTTTGCCCAACATCGCTAATAAATCCCCAAAAAATTCTACGAGCGCCGTCCATCCAAGGTGCAACATTAATAAATTCGACAAACAGTTCTCTCCCAGTGTCAGGCAAATCGTAAAAGGATTGATCTTTAAACCCCACCTTTTTATCAGCGTAGCATACTCCTTTTGACTGTACTAACTTGTAAAGTAGGTTTTTTAAAGTAAAGTGTGCTGGATATTTAAAACTCCCACCAATCGCAGTTTTTTCGCTCGTGAATTTTTGTCCCTGAGGTGTAGTCTCTGAGTTATCGGCTGCTGTTTTGACATTGATGTCATAGCCCTGCGTTAATCCCAAATTTAGTACTATGCCGCTGTCGGCATCTGATGCAGGCAATCCTCTATTTTCATCCCCCTCCCCTACAGCTTCGTATGAAGTCCCCAATGAGCAGTTTTCGTGGTGATGGGCGCAAAAATGCGGTGATTCATTTCCGTAACTTGATCGTCTGAACCATGCATTCCCCTTGCATTCAGTACAAAGCAAACTCCGTCTTTTCAGTTGGATCTCAGCAAGAGGCAATTTGTAAAATGCATCTGCTATCCATTCTTTTTCATCAATAGTACAGAAAGCTTTATCCACTATAATCCCCTCGCACATGCTACCTACCAATCCTACCATTACTTATAAAGAATATTTAGTTAGGTGGTATGACCTAGTTCAAGTAATTAGGAAAAGATAATGTACGATTTTCCCTTTATAACGGGGTTCAAAAACCTGCTCTCAGTCGATTAGTACATTCCGGCGTTAGCGATGTCTTTATGAGCCACATGAGGACTTGCCCATGAAGAAGCGTTTTCCGACAAACAGTTCATCATTATTCTTAGGGAGATCGAAGCAACTCTATCTGCCCGAGAATTTTGCCGCAAACGCATCTATCTTCGTCGGGCAATAAGCTTTGTGTAGCTTGCTCGTATGCTCAGAGAAACGTTTATATTGTTTCTCAAGCGAACTTCATAAATTACAAAAAGATGAAAAAATCATGATACGTTTGGTATGGATTCCGAGCAGGTGATGTTCAGCCGTTACTATCCAAAAAAACCGCGCGAGGCTATCCCTCTGACAATAGAAATGCTCATTTAATCCGTTCGCTCAGGACGATAGCGCTAAGAATAAGCAGGCACGTTCGGGTAAAGACCTCGTAGAAATTCACGGCCGGTTGCGGACTGGCTTCTGCCTGAGCTAATGCGTTCGTCATTCGAAAGGACTCCGAAGCAGTATATGGTTAATCTCATGAAGGTAAGGTTTTGCATGAAATCGCCCGGGATTATTCAGATAATCTGTCAGCGATATGATTTTACCCGCCTCTACTGCTGTGTTTATCCACTTACCGAGTAGCACTTCATGCACTTTTAGCTCTGAACGTGGAATGAATGCCAGCCTGATATTTTCGCTGTAATGAACGGGAGTGAGATAATCGATGTGGTTACTGACCAGCTCGCTCAGTAAAAGTTGAAATCTAGAGGCAGCTTCTGTTCTGTTCCCCTTTCCGTCCTCGTTCCGGGTACGGTATATGAACGTAACGTACCGGGTCTCCAGCTCGCGGACAGCTTCTGAATTAATGGACAAATGCTCAACCACGGCTTCCCGGTTATAGGTTATGTTATCCCGACGAGCCTGAAAAATAACTTTTGCCGCGTGGTGAGAGCCACCGGTATTTGACACCACATACCGGTTGTACCATTCGTAGTACAGCACGTTTATCGGTCTGTTTGGGCTGAATCCTTCTTTTTCAATATGCCTGACATTCGCCTCCCAGTCGTTCAGGGACTCTGAAGGCAGATTCTTACCCGGGAACATACCTTTGCCCCATGCGGACAGATCTCTGAACCAGCTGCCGTTTATATGAGGGTTATAGCCTATACCAAATCCTTTGGAGGCCGTCAGACTGTCTATTTTCCTGAAGTCGAAATCCGGTACATCAGACTTGGTGGAAGAAACGATTTTTTTGAGAATGTGCTGCAGATCTTCTGACAGGCTTTCTAATGCGTAGTTAGCAAATACGGAATCCAGCCTGAGCATCGTGTCAGCATCTGCCGTCGGGCAAAAGAGTCTGACGTCATCAAGAAAAAGTAGTGCCGCCTCGTTCATTTCGAAGCTGAAGTTTCTTCGGACCAGCTCTTCAGCCTGATGCATCAGTGCAGTCCGTATATGCATAAGTAATTTATTAAGTAACCTGTTCATTCAAACATCTGCATGCGTTTTTCATTGGAAGGTGTCAGAGATAATATGGTCATTGCTGGAAAAGCTGACTAAATGCTTTCCGGGAAGCTTCAGCATCCCGCTGCAGAGCTTGCATTTCAGGATAGCTGGCCAGCAACTCATCAGCTGATTTACTCAGCAGGCTGAAAAGATCGTGTCCATCCCCTATTCTTACAGGCCGGGTTGATATCTCACCCTCGTGCATCTGAATTTTATGGAGCAGTGAGCCGATTACGCCGCCGGATTCAATGGGCTCAGCCTGAATATAGGACTCATATTCCTCAAACTGATCCAGCGTCAGGTCGATGTAATTCCCGTCCAGCATGACAATTACATGAGCATGAACGGTGGAGTTTTCAGCCTCGCGGAATGTGTTGTTCCCTTCCATAAATATGATACAGGGATAAAGCCCTGTATCAGTATTCAGCAGATAATGTGCGAGAAAATTACTGGCCAAATCGCAACTTCCGCCAGGAAAGTTTCTGAGCTCGAGCCAGCGTGGCAGTTTACGGTGTTTCTCATTATTTTCTGCGGCTGCAAGCTCAAGAGCCTGACGAAATGCCCTGATGCGCAGGGTGGTTTCACGTCTCATTATTATTATCCTCAGGAGTAGTCGCATTAGACTCCTCATGCAGCTCGGGAATACGAGTTCTGAAAGATTTAGAACGGATCATAATCCCTTTGGCTGTCCGAAGCCACTCGACGAAGGTTTTTACTCTTAAAAATACCGCAGTTCTTAAAAGGCTCCTTTGGAAAACCAGCATAGCTCTCAGAAGTGCAGCCCCATGCAGTAAGCAGGCCCTGACTGTGAACTCACTGCATATTAAACGGTTAAGTCGTCTCAGGGGGTTCCTCGATCATTGCTGCATGTTTCGCTTCAACATGCGAAATGAATCCCTCCATGACAGCATTCGTTTCGTATGTTCGGGTAAAATCAACGTTTTCTCCTGTGTCCTCCAGAATTTCCAAAAATTTTTCGATTCGGGTGACCCTGTAGTGCAAATCCCTTAATACATTAATCATTTCCCAGCTGGCATGGCTGAAAGTCCAAAAGTTCAGTTTACAGGTCATCTCGACCGCAAAATCAGGTCCAGGAGAGTAATAGCTATTATTCACATGTGTAGGATTACTAAGACTATCAACCAATAAAGCGCGTGCATCGAGGGGCTCATTCTGGCCAGCCAATAATTGTAAAATCTCCAGGTACTCCGGTTTTTTTACAGCCGCGCCCAAGAGAAGCCTCTCATAGTCATATGGATCTATATATCCTTTTAACCAGTCCTTCAGCCACTGGCAGTAGCCTCTTAGGGTGACGTCATTGGCCAGAGAGCCATGATCGTATGTGGAGCGTGCGACGATATGGAACAATAGTGCCTCACAATACATTTTTCCTTTGGTCGCAACTTCGTTGACACAATCTTCTTGCATGGGCGAAAAACGTGCGGGTTCCGGCATCCTTTTCTGGGCAAGCAAAATATACTCCATAGAAAGATCCATGACTTTTAACCAGCGGCTGCTGCGCTTGGATGCGTTTGCGATTGATCCGGCCTGCGTCCAGGTGTTGAACAAGACGTCATAGTTCTGCGCTAGCTCTTCCTCCCGGAATCGGTTGAAATGTTCTCTTATCTGGGCGTCCATTTTTCGTGCCAGCGCACTTAAGTCCGGAAAGATAATGGTGTTTGATGAAGGTAAAGACGCCTGTTTCGGCTTGAATACGCTGATCAGTTCCGAAAGACTCATATCTCTGCTCTGTGGCCCATAACGCCCGTCCCGGCCGCGAGTGCTGATCAGGAAACGTAAATTTCCACTTAGATTTTGTTCTTCCATCATTTTTTACTCCTGCCCGGTTATCAGGGATACTCAAGAAGTCCTGAAAGGCGCCTATAAATTTCAGCGCAGACAACTTCTTGCTGCCTGTATCGGCATATAAGATTAATGTTAGGATATATTTTATATATGTTATTGGAAAGGACGACTTATGCTCGGATGGATTACCAGTAAAACAGAGTCTCTGGCACAAAAATTCGTACGTGAAAAAATTAAAGGTAATACAGCCTATGCAGGTTTGAAATGGAATTTTCTGGAAAGGAAATTTATACGGTTCGCCTCCTCGCCGCTTAAGTCAGTGTTTGTAATGTTAACCGCAGCATTATTATTAGTCTGTACGGGCTTTTTTTCTGAGGAGCCAGTAAAGCAGTATCTGTCCGCTTACACCCCATTCAGACGCTCAGTTTTTGAGTGGCAGACGACGATTCTTAGCGGACAGCTGACGATTATTGGGATTGTATATCCACTGGTAATAGGGCTGGTCAGTGTTGTTTTTCAGAAAAAAGCTGACAGGAAAATTGCCCAGAAGGCATATCAGCTTTATTCAGGATTTATGCTGGCAGGGCTGAGTGGATTGTTTCTGTCAGCATTCATCCTCATCGGTACGATTGTCAGAGTATTGTTCGGTGATTATCTTTACGGAATCGTCTGTTTAATCAGTGAAGCATGGCTTTTTATAAATATCTTACTCTCGGTATGGTTTTTTATCGTCAGCCTTGAAATTCTTGATGATGCCAAAAGGCTGGCTGTTATTCAACGTTATATCACGTCTGAGATTGCTGAGAAATTTGTATTTAATAAAATTTCAGGTAGGTTAAGATTGTATCCGGTTTATCCGGAAAAAAAATTCTCAAACATTGAAATCAAGACGTTTGATCCTTCTGAAGACTGTGTTCCGGTTTATATGGACCTTTCAAAAAATGATATTTTAAGTGTTTATCACAGGCCGTTCAGAATGATTTTGAATATAGTTAATTTCTTCCTGAAAAGAAAGGGGGTATATGCAGCCATAATAACTTCTGAATATTTTATGTCGCGTAGTGAAAGTGAAAAAAAAGTTGCCTTCTTTGTCCGTAATATCAGCCCTGATGGTTTTATCACAACGCTTCTGAAGCGCTGTTTTTATAAAGCGGATATCAGTTCCGAAACTGATACAGTGAATGTTATTATCCAGTTTTTTATGGCGGATATATATTCATCTCTGCACGAATCGGATGTCATTGGTTTTGATCACGCTTCAGATAGCTTAATTGAGAATTTCACCAGTCTCTGCGATGCGTATGATTTTATCGAAAATGGTGTCACAAAAAACTTTTTACAGTTAAAAACAGAGTTGTTTGAGTTTGACACCCCGACGGCTTTTTCTAACGAAATTGATAGTGCCTCAGGAAAGGCAATGAACATGATTGCTGATTCAGAAAGGTTTTTCGAAATATGCCTCTGGTATGGAATACGCATAATGAATAACCGTAAGTCTTTCACGCCTGATGAACTGGATATCTATATGGGTATAACCCGTTCTCACTGGTACACTTTGACTGCCTGGAATAAAAAAAATCAGCCCCTGTCAAATGCAACGGTCAGTGAGCGTTATGAACGTTTAATAAGGACTTTTTCCAGTGTGTGGGAAAAGCACCACTATACAGCCCGGTACAGATTTCATAATGCAGCAAATGCTGAATTATATTTCATGTTCTGTAAAAACCAGCTGCAGGATCTTCCTGTAATGGTCATTGACGCAGTACAGACGCGCGATCGGGTCACCGTTGACGCTGCTGTTGACCTGCTTAACCGATGGCAGCATTCTATGGAAATCGATGATTTTGGAGAAAGATACAGCTATAAGGGACAGCTTTACAGTCCAGGCCTTTTTCTTAAGGAAAAGCTTAACTGCATCACTGACCAGAACCGCTTCAGCCTCGCCCTGATTAATGCGCTGACCGACATGCGTATCTGTGTAAGCCTTTACCTGACGTCAAGAATGAACGTACAGGATAAATTTATCACGCATTATGTGAGACTCATTCTGCAGGGACAGCTTACCGACAGGACCGGCGGTTACGAAACGCGCACAGAGAAAGTTGACGACGCCGGCCAGCTGATAAAATTCCTGATCAGGATTTGTCTGTGGACGTGGTCAGAAAAAATGGAATGGGGTGCCTGGCTTAACCAGCTCTCACGGCGAATGAGTGATTACGATAAGCCTGCGATGGTATCAGGGCGTTCTTACAGTGGCGTTATGGACAGCGGCTTTGCGGATATGGTTCCGGCCTGGGTCCAGCTTTTATTGATGGTATCCGGGAAAGCCAGCCGGGCAAATTATGAGATCTTACAGGCACTTGAAAATGACTATTTCACGTACCGTGAAAAACAACGAATCCTCAGAGTATTGACTGAGATTCACAGTGAGATTGACAAGACAGCGTGTTCGCGTCATCTGGAGGAGGATCATGCAGCAGATGCAAAAGAATACCTGCGGAGCGTTCTCAGTGAATACATCGATATGTTCCAGAACGATTTGACTGTGCAACTTCACGAAGCGGTTATTGATAAGGCTCGCCTGTCGTTGACGGCACAGAAGACAACTGAAAGTTTATTTAAGCGCTTATACAACTTAATACCATTTTCACTGTTCACTAAAATCTCCGCTTTGAGGTCTGATGACGGTGAATTCATGCCAATGAAGAGCGTTATTGAAACAGATAAAGAGTCGTATGCAGAGGGGATAGACGACACGTATGTTATAGATGAAGGGAATATTCCGGCAGATTGCATGGCTGACAGAATCAAAAGAGGCATAATAAGAAAACTTTTTGATTCAACTCCATCGAGAATAATCAACATTGAAGATTTTTCTGTGATAATTGATTATATCAAGTCATCACCTGATATGGCTGGTAAGGTTCTGCTTATAATGAGCAGGGACATTTTTGAACAGTACAACCGTCTGATTTTTGAACGCCCTGACTTCAGAAGTTTTCTTAAGTCTAACCGTGACGGTTCAAAAACAGTTTCTACTGAATATGGCATATGCACCCTTTTCTTCATGCAATACGTCAATAAACCTTTCACTCTGGTTGTTGATGAGGATTATTTTACTTCCCTTTCACTCAGGGAATATGATGATGGCAGCGTGGTAGACGTTACCTCTGAGAATGTAGCGGGCGCTTCATCACGACTCAACCTCATTCTTGATTTTGAAGTGGGTGTCACTTTTAAAGGAGATGTGGGGTTGAGAATGGAGCACCCTCTCAGTAAGAAAACCGTTTAACAACGTCAAGGTGCCCTTTTCGGCACCTTGACCTGATAAATTATGTCAGGGGTGGATCTGTTTTAACGACTGTGGAAATCATAACATCTAAGAGTCTCTTACGACAAAAAGAGACCTCACATGCTTATCACCGGACAAAAATGCCGTGCGGCTGTTCAGCATACCATTCCATTCTTTTCTAAACTGTTCAAATCTTTCCTGAACAGGCACTTGAAGATGGCTGTTAAAAGGATAAAACATCATTACTACGTCTCCGGCACTTTGAATGTACCTAGCTGATTCCTCCGATAAATCTGCAATAATACCTTCTGCAATGGTTATCATATTCTGCAGCTTTAGAGCCATAACAATCCAGTATTTCTTTTTGTGTTCCGCAGCGTAGATACCGTAAATTTCAATCTTGAAAGACAAGTCGGTTATGTTTTTCAAATAGGTTTTTTGCCTCACTATTTCTTCTTTAAACTCTTCTAGTGCGTTGGCGAATCTGATGCCCTCTACTTTTGTCGGACGCTCATCAATAATTTTACTATACATGATTACTACGTCGTGACATTTTGTCATGCATTCATTATTCACTCCCAGATGGATAATGTTGTCGTTTATGATCTCAGCAGCGTGCCGGTATCCTTCTTTCGCGATAAACTCGTTAAGGTATTTGGGAGCCGCCCTGAACGCCTTCACAGCAGCGAGGGCCATTACCACATTCGCGCCGGCTATAATCCAGTTACTGACCTCACTGCTCTGGCCGCCGTGTCCGTAGACAATGGCTCCCAGAATGGCCGCCATAAACAGCACAAAAATCACGCGTATTATCCGTTCAACCCTGCTCATTGTTATCCCTTTTTTTCTGGCGTTTCAGCTTCTGTCCCGGTGACGCTTCAGGCGGTTTCACCGTCCTCATAACGGGGCCGTGTTCTGCTGGATATGATCGCCGATGTATTCCTCTACCCGCAGACAGAGCACCGCCGCCAGATCATCGATGCCTGTCTCGTTGTCCGCTTCCTCGCATCCGCTGCTGTACACATGAAACTCGCTAATATTGCTGATGAAACGAAATCCCAGCTCGAACTCACCGGTGGCCGTGTTATTCACGCCATGGCCATAAACGGTGCCGGGAACGAATACCCTGCCCCTGAGTCGGGGGAAAAGTAACCCTGCCTTTTCCAGATGTGCCGGCAGCCGGCCGGCACGCAGCTCCAAACGGACCAGCCAGGCACCGTAGGCGTAACCTTCGGGCTGGGATATTGTCACGGCGACACGTTCACCCCGGTGGGTGTATTCACGGACGGGAGCAGGGCGTGTCAGAAGGCCGGTATCGATGAGCAGTTCCTTGAGCGTACGCAGCTCCCCTTCCAGCTCGCTGAGCGAAAAGACAAAGCCGCGCATTCTCTCCGGATATGGCGGCAGCTGGGCGACCGCCTCGGAGAGCTGAAAGTCGCATACAGACAGCAGATACGCCGCGCGTGGCAGGCTGTGTGACACCCTCCTGTAGGCGCCTGTTTCCGCAGCGAATGACTCCAGCCGGTAACCATTTTGCTGAACTTCACTCACCAGACGCGTCAGGGCCAGCCTCTCCGTGTCCAGATATTCGCGGGCGCGTTCCTCATTCTCCGGGCGTGTCTGCTTCTCCAGGAAAGTTTTTATCTTGCTGAGCTGATCCCGACTTTTTTCCAGCAGGTCGCTGATTGTTATGACCAGATCATCGGGCGTGAAGACGTGCGTCTCCGTAATGAAAGGCGGTCTGCCGTGCTGTTCGAGATAGCGGTAACAGAGGTTGATGAACTGCGTGGCGTTCAGATCGTGCTGACGCAGGACAGCGTCGCCGTTTTCTTTCAGTTGATCGGGAATTTTAACGTTCACAGCAGCCATTGCGCGTTTCCTTAAATTTTCGTTGTCTTATGGCAACTCACAACCTCATACTTACACAAAGCAACCCTAAAATCAATGTAGCAAATTAAGTAGTCTCATGTTAGGGTTGTTTTAAGTTTGGTTGCTCTCTGTGGCTCTTTTCTTTCTAAGTTCCGTTTTCTGTAGGAACCGGATCTTAAAGATAAATCGGTTATTTTTGAAACAGAATGAAATTTTTTGCTATAATATACAATTGGTTATGAGAATTATTACATACTTGAATCGTAACTCAGATATTGAGCATCACTTTCTTTTTCTGCTTCTTGAGTTCCGAAAAATGCCATAAAAGGAATAAGTCGGAATCTACATTTCTACTGCTCCGGTAATTGCGGTAGTAATATTTAGCAGGCTTGTAGTTTATTCATGTCACATGGTGTGAGGGTGAATGCTACGGGGGTGATTGTCATGTTCAATACAAACACGGACGTGAATATTGATAAGGAAATTACTTTATGACTAACAAAAAATTTACTAACGAAGGGAACAGTTATTCTCCGGCGGAGATTGCCGCATACTGGGCAGGTTACGGCTGCCGGACGTGCTGGCTTCTCCGGACCGTCAACTCCCTTGGCGAAAACCTCCTTGTGCTTCTTGATGAGGAAAACGGCGTTTACGAAGAAATGGCCAGCCGGCTCGATGCTCCGGATATGAAAGACTGGTCGGTACAGCTTTCAGGCGCGGGGCTGACGTTCAGTTCTCTTCCGGCCGGCACGGTTGAAATCGATTTGAGCATACCTGCTGAGGCGGCATTCAAAATGGATCTTCTTTAGGTTAATGAGAGATCCTGAATACAGCGACACGCACAAAGGACCATTAACCCTTATGCATACGGACAAGTCTGTCAGCGAGCTGGCCGGCAACATGGCGGTGGGCCCCCGGAGAAAACAGACCACCCGGCCTACCGCCGTATGGTCTGCATCAGCAGTTTCTTTGGGTGAGGTTTTCAATATGTACGGTGTCAGGCCCATCAATGACCTGACGCCATGGAAGGCCGTAAGCCCGTGGAGTCCGCTGAGCACGATCAGAACACCACAGCGGGTAACTGAGGTTTTATGACCATGAATCTGCCCACCCTTTTTCAGCCGACGGCTGCTGCCCAGCTGCCGGTGGCCATTGACTATCCGGCCGCGCTCGCGCTCCGTCACATGGCTGACCTGCTCCCCGTTGATTAACACACCGCGATGTTAGTAATGTCTTCATAAGCCACATGAGGACATCCCCATGAAGAAGCGTTTTTCCGACGAACAGTTCATCAGTATTCTCCGCGAGGCAGAAGCCGGGGTTTCTGCCCGTGAGCTCTGCCGCAAGCACGCCATTTATGACGCCACCTTTTACACCTGGCGCAAGAAGTATGGCGGTATGGAGGTGCCCGAAGTTAAGCGCCTGAAGTCGCTTGAGGAAAAGAACGGCAGACTCAAAAAGCTGCTTGCCGAAGCCATGCTGGATAAGGAGGCACTTCAGGTGGCTCTGGGGCGAAAGTACTAACGGCAGGCCAGAAGCGGGAAGCCGTTGAGTTTATGTGTGATGTGACCGGTCTGTCGCAACGCCGCGCATGCAGGCTTACAGGTTCGTCCCTGTCAACCTGCCGCTACGAGGCTCAGCGTCCGGCGGCTGATGCGCAGCTGTCTCTACGCATCACAGAGCTGGCACTGAAGCGCAGGCGTTTTGGCTACCGCCGCATCTGGCAGTTGCTGCGCCGTGAAGGCCTTCTGGTTAATCACAAGCGCGTCTACCGCCTTTATCATCTCAGCGGGCTGGGCGTAAAACGCAGACGACGTCGTAAAGGACTGGCAACGGAACGTCTGCCGCTGCTCCGCCCGACAGCGCCCAACCTGACCTGGTCGATGGATTTCGTCATGGACGCGCTGGCCACCGGTCGCAGAATAAAGTGCCTGACCTGTGTGGACGACTTCACGAAGGAATGCCTGACGGTCACTGTTGCCTTTGGAATTTCAGGTGTTCATGTCGCGCGTATTCTGGACAGCATTGCGCTGTTTCGTGGATATCCTGAGACGATAAGAACCGATCAGGGCACGGAATTTACCTGCCGCGCGCTGGATCAATGGGCCTTTGAGCATGGCGTGGAGCTGCGCTTAATTCAGCCAAGCAAACCAACTCAAAACGGATTTATTGAGAGTTTTAACGGTCGCTTTCGGGATGAATACCTGAATGAGCACTGGTTCAGCGATGTTCTTCATGCCCGGAAAATCATTAATGACTGGCGGCAGGACTATAACGAGTCCAGACCTCATTCATCGCTGAATTATCAGACGACATCTGAATTTGCAGCAGGCTGGCGAAACGGGAAACATGAAGAAAAACCCACCGACATTACTAACTGAAGGTTATATCTAATACTGGGGGCTGGTCAGAGATAGAAATGATTAGGTTACTAATTTTATTGCTATTATTAGTAAGTTCTTGTGCTAAAGCAGTGCCGGTTACATTGATACTGTCTGATTGTAGTGGAAGTGTCAGATGGGAAGATTTACGTTTATGAAAATGCACAAAGAAGTGAATCAGTTAAGGTAGCAAAGTCTGCGCCCTGCCACCATACCAAAACCTTTGACACTGATGATTGAATACTACGTCACTACTCAGGGGATTGCTCGTCAGTTTTCGATACGTTATCTAACTCAAAGTCCAGATCATAATCACGCCAAGAGTCATCCGTAGAAACGAAAACTTCTGCTTCATCTGACAAATGTACTAATCCAGCTCGACCAGCTTTTGCAAAAGTCAGTCCTCCCTTAACGTTGAGCGTGTTTCCATTGAATATCCTATCGCCTTCAGGATCAGGCTCTCCGGTTAACGTTCCCGTATCTTCGATAGTCCATTCATCAACTGATGACCAGAGATCACCACTAGTTATGATTTTATCATCCATGTAAGGGTATTCAGGATAGATAGCGTTGCTGTCTGCCATCTCTCCAGATTGTTCTGCCTCGTCATAGATGAAACTCGCAAGTAGTTCCCGAAGATAATCGTCATAGCAATCATTCAGCGATTCAAAAACAGGGATAGATAATCCCGATTTGATTTCACTGAGACAGCAACTAAAAACCTCATCAGACATACTGAACTTGTGTGCTCGTGTCTTCCCGGCTGGAACATTCAAAACGATAAATTCTGCATCAGAAAATTCATAGTCCAAGTCTGAGGACTTACTCTCTGTAACCAATGCGGCATGGCTGGCATAACCTAAAAGAGCCGCAATAACCTCATGAAGGTGTGAGCGCTTAATGGTTGAATTTTGTGTTTCAGGGCGTTTTGAAATGCTGTAGCAGATAGCTTGAATAGCAGCGTTCATGATAAACCACTCCGGCGTATCAGATCTCTTGGCATAATTTAAGGTTTGGTATTGGACATTTTGTTACCCTCAACCATTTGCCAGATCCGACACTATGAAGAAGGTTTAAAAGTGATTTGGGGTGCTTATACCTGTTTTAAGCTGTCCAAAGCTTAGGCGGGTGCCTAAACTCACTATACTGCCAAAAAGGTAAAAAGCAATAGCAGCCAATAAGCGCCGTGATGGGGTATTAACTGATCAGCGCCGTAGGCGTCATCTATGTTCTGCTTTCACTCATTCTCTTATCAGGTAGCCGTTATAGTCCGGTGGCTGAAACCGTGGCAGAGCCAGATGCTTTCCCGATCTGGTTAGGATTCCCATCTATCGCCTGTTTATTCCCTGTGCTGTCTCACGACATGGCATTACGGAACACCGCGCTAAGTGTGGAACGAATGAAATTTTTGGGATGATTTAGAGACGTGGGCTAGGCGTCATAGCTTTCAAGTTGAAAACTGTACGTGTTTGAAGCTTGGAACTACACGCCGCTATGAGATAGTATTCCCTAAATCTGCCACTAATAACTACAGGGGCAATTTCTGGTTAAAGGTATATGTCATTTCTTACATGCAATAAAGGTAGAATTTTAACTCTAACTTATTGATAAATAATGATTTTTATGACTTGGTGCGAAGGCCGGACTCGCCAAATCAATCTAATCAACTGAATTAATTAAATATAAAAATATCTCAACTTAGTCTATATACTCACTTATATACTCAATCAATTTTAGTTGGTAGTTATTTAAAATCAATGAGTTAAAAAATGCATGTAATCCCATTTTTAGCCAATTTCATTAGCAGGGAGCAATTGAAACTCTCCACTTCAGTTGGGCTTAGCTAACATCCCTGGATAGTGTTTCGCAATAATGTCATTCATCATTTCTATCAGCTCCAAACGCTTGAATGTCAGATGGGCTGTTCCCTTCTGAAAGTAGCGGATGCTGAAGTATTCATCCTCGTAAGCATTCTTAGCCGGGTTATCCCGAATATGTTTCATAAATCGGACAGATATATCACCACGGTTGTCAGGTATTGGTTTGCCATCGAGTAAAAACAGCATCCGCTCTAGGTCAGCCAACTGATCCCGCCGCCAACCCCAATTAAGACTAAATCCCCAGCGGTTATGCGTCACCAGATTGTTAATGATGATCTTCTTACCAAAGCTGCAGGGACTGTTGGTTTTGTAATCCCAGGACAGGCCTTTGAAGACGTTAATGATGCCGCGCTCAAATACATCCATTTTGTTCAGATGTAACTGTTCAAAAGTACTGAGAATGTTCGCCTTACTGATAGCTGGAAGATCGCCCTCCTCCAGGTTCTTGTGCCACTGGTCGCGAGCCTCTGCATCCATCAAGACCATCATGCCAGACTTCAGCATCAAATCGCGCCAGATACTACTGTCGATGTTGCGGGTGACTGCAGGCATCGCTTTATCAGCCTTCTCAGTCAGCCAACTATCGTAGCGGTGCCCTGGTTTCATCGCCCAGTCTTGCGCTGTACCACCGCCAATTTCTGAGGTTAACCGTGAAATGGCATCAAGCTGCTGAATGAGTTGTTCGATCTGTTTCAGGGCGGTATCTCGGCCTGTGACAACGCGCTCGATACTAGTCGAAAGGATAAGTTCATTGTGCTCCGTTAATACATCGAGTTCTGTTTGCATCGTTAATCGTCCATTAAAGCAAACACGCCTGCCAAGAGTGGCAGGCGTATTATGCGATGAATACAAAAGGTGGGAAGTTCAGAGGTAAAAATCAGGAATGAGGCTCGAAGAATTCAAGTATTTATTAATCCAGTAGCTCGCCTGGCTCTAAGAATGTCGGTGGCGGTCAGGAACGGTGTCTGCTCCTGCCAGGTGAACCCCTTACGGTCAGTGCGCACCAGTTCATAACGCTCCACAAGGAAATTAACCGCATCGGCAAGCGTTATTCCCGCCTCGATATGTTCCAGAATGGCCGCATCGTCGTGGAATGGCGTATCGTTAAGTCTCAGGCCGTAATGGTGCTCCAGCAGATACGTTAACAGTTGCTGCCAGACCTGTACGGACGACAGGCGTGACGAAACCGGCACCGTGGCCGGTACAGTTGAAATGTGCATGTGCAGAATCCTGAGATAAAAGAAGAGAGAAGGTGTTACGGGGTTGGATAAAAAGAAATGTAAACGTAACCGTAGCTTCCAGGGGTATCAGCTATACAGGTTAAACTAGCAAGTTGAATGGTCACCTGATGTTGCTGATGTAGATTTAGTTCGCCAGCACTCAGCATATTTTCCAGTTGTTCAACAAACAGCGGAAAAGCCAGATCTAATTTCTGCAGGTGTATCGGGCTAAAACTGCCCGTCAATCCAGCCCTGTCAGCCAGGTAATACAGCCGGTTGCCTTCCTGAACTAATCTTGCGCCAAATCGTGGGGTGATATTGCTTTGTAGCCCCCATTCATAAGGTAGTGTGAATGACATGAAAACCCCCGTCTAAAGCAAACCCTGTTCGGCAAAAGAGACCACATCGTTTCCAACAACGAGATGATCCAGCACGCGCACTTCTACCAGTGCTAACGCTTTCACTATCCGCTGAGTGATGTGTTTATCCTGCTGACTGATTTCTGTCGTACCTGACGGATGGTTATGCGCCATAATTACCGCAGCGGCATTATGTTTCAGAGCCAATTTAACTACTTCGCGGGGATGCACTTCGGTATGGCTGAGTGTACCGGTAAACAGTGTTTCGCATCCCAGCAGGCAGTGCTGATTATCGAGATACACCACGATAAAAACTTCACGTTCCTGATGAGCCATCTGTAATTGCAGCCAGGTTTTAGTGAAGCTGGTGGAGGTAAATGGCTCACTCGGTTGACGCTGATATTTCTCCAGCAGTCGTAACGCCCGACGAATGATGCGTTGCTCGTTTGCAGGAAATATCGGGGATAAATTGAATACAGACATATTTGCTCCTTAAAACAAAAAGCCTCGCCGGTTTATTGGCAAGGCCTAGCGGAAGGGATAATAAAAAAGGTTCATGAAACAAGCTGCAGCATATTCTCAGCCATCATCCACAGAGCACGGTTGAGCTTTACATCACCGTCGATACCTTTAACAGCGCGTGTATGGGCGCGTTTACCTTTAGTGGTTCGTCCAGACAGACCGCCTTTAATCAGGTTTTCCTGAATGCGCTGATAAGTGGTCCACAGGTCGTTACTTTCATCCTGCCAGCGGCGTGGGGATAGGATTTGCGATTCCGTCACCGGCTGATGCTCTTCACCAAAGCGATAGGTTAATGCTGCCTTCGCCATCGCCTGTTGTGCTGGCGGCGGTAACAAAAGCGACTGCATTGCATTGCGCTTCTCCTCCACCCGGTCAAATATCCCCAGTACCTCGTAAGCCCCTTCAATGACTTTCTCCACCACGTTACCCTTATGGGGAACACGCACTTCACCAAAACTCTCACCGCAAATCAGCCCATTTTGGCAAACCGATCTAAATATCCCCGGCAGCATCTGGTATGAGCTGGAACCGTCATGGCTATTAAGCAGAATAATTTCCGGCACTTGCTTGCCAGTGATTTGGCCTTCGCGGCGCAGGCGCAGCATATGTTTAGTGTGTTCACGCTTGCTCTGATCCCGCACACGAGTCTGGCAGGCGAAGAACGGCTGGAAGCCTTCTCGCTGCAGGTTATCGAGAATGGTTATGGTCGGGATGTAGGTGTATCGGTCACTACGTGATTCATGCTTTTCTTCACTAAAGACACTCGGTACGTAATGCGCCAGTTCATCATGGGTTAGAGGACGGTCGCGGCGAACCAGGTTGACCGCACCAAAGCGGCTGGCTAATTTCATGATAATTTCCTTAGGTTTTGGGGCATAAAAACAAAAGCCCCTGCTCCGTAAGGAGGCAGGGGCGATATGCAGGTTCAGTGATCGTTGCAGCAGAAGGCGGCTCAGAAGTTGTCCAAGATCCGTAATATCTGCGCCATCAGGGCAGTTATCAGCGCGGTCACCAGCAGCGTGGCTGCTTCTCTGGCTGCATCTATGCTGTCGTCATCGCGACCGGCCTGACGAAAGCGGATTTCAATAAATTGTCGGGCTTGCTGACCGCCGTACCAGGTCAGAACCTGACCCAAAGCGGTCACCAGCATTTTCAGAAAAATCATAGGGTTTTCTCCGGACTGCCTGACGGCAGTCCGTTGGTGATGTGACGTCTTTTATGGAGGGAGATGAAACAGAGAGAATACTCAGTTATAGGTGTAGCGCCACGCCCCTTTGTCGGTGGTGACTACCACTTCCGAAGCCACGCACTCATTGTAAAAATTTACTTTGACGGACTGCCCGTAGCGCAGAGTGATCGGCAGAATGGTTTCCTTGTTAACGGAGGACATAAACTTTTTGTTGTCGATGCGGCAGTTGCCCCGATTAACGTCAATGTTTTCAACTTTCACACTGTCATCCAGCGAGGTGACCACTACACTGGCGTAGCGTGTTCCGGCAGGATGAACATAATCACTGGTCTCCACTTTTATTGGAGACGTTGGCTCGGCCAGCGCCGAAACAGACAGTAAAAACAGTGCAGATATCAACCATTGTTTGATTTTCACAGCGTATTCCTTTTAAGAGAAACGTATCGCCGGGACATGAATATCATCATTCATTACCAGCGATAAACGGTAAAAACATTTACAAATCAGAGTGATGCCTTTGCCACACAGCCGTGTGTGCCAAACTCGGGCAGCACCTTCGCCGCCCCAACTAGTGTGAAGGTAGCTGGCTTAACACCTTCGCCGGATACCAAGACTTGTTTGCCGTTACGCAACTGTGTCCAGGCCAGTACCAGGTTATTGCTGCCGACACGACTTTCAGACTCACTGATATCAATGGACTCCCCACCGTCAATGCTGACCTGGAGGTTTCTATCCTCATCCATACTGACTTCATGCCCGTTAGCGTCCGTAAATATGACCGTGGCTGGCTGTGAGCCGTAATCCTCACAGGACAGATATAACTGCGATTGACCTTTCCCCTTGATAACAAACTCTGATACGCCTTGGCCCCAACCGCTGGACCAAGTGTCCTTATTTCCGAAAGCCTGCGCCATGACCGGAACCAGGCCACAGACCAGCACCAACGCGCTGAGTGATGAATTGTTCATGAATGTATCCTTTTGTGAGTAAAGCAAATTGTCCTGACGGATGGGAATGCAGGCTCATTCCCTGATGAGCCCGCTGATATACTGATAATGCGGCAGAGCCTGAATGAATCTCGGGTCCTGAAAAATGCGAGTAATATGGCTGTTTCGCACAAAACCGCTGAGGGTCATCACCACATCAGTGATGGCTGAAAGGGTGAACACCTGAATGCGATCTTTCGATACGGCCACCAAGTACCACTCCCCGTCCAGACAGATAAGCCGGTAAGGGGCCACTGCAGACTGCTGATGACCCTGATGCAGAAAGTGAACACGGCGATTACGGATGATGGCCTGAACGATAGCCTGGAAACCACCAAACAACGCAGGTGCCTGACGTGGCGGGGCATTCCAGATAATGCAAGGGGAATCCTGACCACTGTCGAGCAACACCGACAGCAGCCTGGGATCCAGAGTAGGAAAGTAATGCGCCACGCTGGTTATCCGGGCAAAGCGGAGAATGTCGCTGTTGGTGCGAAAGGGACCCCGGGCGTCCAGGAGCCGGAAGCTTCCACGGGAATATTCGATGTCGAGATAACGTAGACGCTCACGCAAGTCGCGCTGAACGGTGCGCTCAGAAACGCCAAACTCCTGAGCCAATTGTCTGACGCTGAGTGATTCGCCCATAAAGAGGCGACTGACCAGGATGGCGAGACGGCTGGCCAACCGATCATAGCGGTGTCCCTGTTCAGACATGTTATGTGCTCCCAGCAGAAAATATTGGTACCAGTCATCTGCTGGCAGTGAAAAATGGATTAGCGGGAAAGACGTTGCTGCCGGAGCCAGGCTACTATGATGCAGGCCGGTATGGTGACCCGGTAAGCCGGACCCGCAATGTCGGAAATCATCCACGCCGAACTGAGCGCAATGGCGACGGGACCGGCAATAACGGACAGTGCTCTGGATGCCACCACCACCGTGCCCCAAGTGGCGACGCCTCCTAGTGAGGTAATGACGCTTGCAGACAGTACGGTGGCAAGCTCCAGTGCAGCCAGCGAGGAGGTACGTATGGCTGCCTGTACTGCCATCAAAATGAGCTGAGGGGTGGGGTTGGTTAGGTCGAGTTGCATATTGCGGGAAAAGGTAGCCAGTTCTTCGGGTGTCATCTGGTCCAAGCTTTTCTCCAGCACCTTCATCAGCAGGCACAACTCAATGGTCTCGGTGGTGCTTTTCAGGTTGAAGTTCACATCAAGTTTGTCGCAAACATCACCGAGGATTTCTCGATAGGTCACGCCCTGCCCCAGCCTAATCAAACTTACCAGCGTATTGGCCCCGTAACGCTGAAGTTCAGCCGCGATCAGTTGCCAGTAGCGGCGGTGTTCCGGTGCCAGCAGACGGTATTCCGGGGTGCTGGTCAGGCTCTCTGTCCAGCGGATGTCGCCGTCACGAGGGTCAGTGGTCAGAATAGAAACCAGTAGTTGCAGCTCTTCATTGCTGCACTGGCCCAGCAGGTTTAAATCGGGGTCGTTACGGTAGACAGCCATTAATCTTCCTCAGTCAGTGTGGTGAGAGTTCACACTTTAAGGGGGGCTGTGGCACGGATATGTCTTCTGAAATGGTGAGTTTTTACGCGGATGGAGTTGAATGCGACACTGAGTGTCATAGTCCCGTGACAACTACGACTAAAACATACACACTGAGATCGGAAGCTGCCGCCATCCATTATGATGATATATTTCTGATTTTATAATGAATTACTGCATTTTTTCGAACAAAGACTGTATAGCCAGATCCATCAGTTCTGAGTGGCCCATACTGTGTTTTTTTGATAATTCCTTAAGCATCCTGATGCTTTCTTTGCTCAAGCCGAGAAGTTCTGCAGTCTGTTTTTTATCCGTCTCTTTTCTTTTTTCACGTACCTTCTTTTGTGACCAAGCTTTAGTCAACGAGGTGACTAACTCTTTAAAATTGTCTTCTCTTGTAAGCAGATAAAGCTGTGTGATTAATGCGTATTTACTATCACTCTCCGTGAGAGGTTCTAAATCAGCCAGGAACATATTTTTTTTCTTTAAGTAACAAACTGAAAAAGAAACCGACTCTTTGCTTTTCATCAAAGAAGTGACATTGACCTCACGCCTGCATATCTCTTTATCTCTCTTGTAGTTACAGGATAAATGTGAAATCAGAAGATTTATTTCAGTATTTTTGAATGGAAACAAACTTAATAAGGTAAAAATGGATTTATAGCGTTCTTTATGTCCGCCTACGACTCTGGGCAGACAAAATGTATCAGAAACGCATTGAGCTTGCTGCTTACCCCCCACATCACTGTAGAGATGTATATTATCCGCTCTGAGCAGTTTAAACACACCTTTCCATTCGAGCTGCATCAGATTCCACCAGAAATAGTGGCATGCCTCGATATCATTTTTAAGCCATACAATACAACCATCGGAGAAAGCGTCACTTTCTACATCTTTTACAAGTTTATTTATCTTATCAAAAGGAGATTTTATTTTGTCAGAAGCGACACCCGAACAAATAAAATCTATTAATGCCGGGGCATTATTGGCTATCTGAGGAAAATTTGAGTTTGCTATCGTTATATTTAGCGAAATTAATATGCGCCCGAGCATAGACAATGGAAAGGTTGAAAGATATTCCCTTATCAGCATTGGTTCATCTCCTGCCAATCCCTGAGCAGATTTGATTCTCATCCTTTTTATACGCTCATCACTCATGTCAAGTTCCTTCTCTCAAGCCTCCTTTTAGGATAACTTAAGCCAAGGTGTTAATGAAGATTTTTCATGTTAAAAATGATACCTGATAGAGGAAAAAACAAGGAAAAAACGTTCCATTCATAGCACGAAATTCCTTTAAATACTGGGACTGATGGCACTTTAATAGCATAGTCAATCAACTTCCCCATACAACGTTAACTCCAGAGTGACTGAAGGACCAGCCAGGAGCAGGTTGATGGTGCATGGCCACCGAATGTACACACTTTTCATAGCACAAACTGTCGGATTGGTAATATATACCTGATACATCCTTTCTCTCTGTTACGCTTAAAGCTATGGGTTATCTTCATAACCCTTCTGTAATCAGAAAATGATTTAATCAAGATAGGTATCTCAGTTTTAATTACCTGACACATTATTTTTAAGAGTACTTTTTTACAGCTCCAGTCATTGATGTGAAAAAATAAACCACTGGAGATTTCAACAATGAACAAAACCTTTAATCCTTTCTGGCAACAACGTATTACCGACACCTTACTGAACGCCCTTAAGGCTTATCCGCGAGTATTAATGCTGAGGGTTGATCTACGACTACCCAATGTTCCAGCAGCTACAGATGCTGCTGTCATCTCCCGATTTATAGACTCTCTGAAAGTAAAGATTGCAATGTACCTGCTTCGTAAACACCGCGAGGGCAACCGAAAACGCATGACCGACCTGCGTTATATCTGGGCAAAGGAATATGGAGAACGCAACGGTAAAAAGCACTATCACATGGTGTTGTTGCTTAATCGCGAAGTCTGGTGTTCCGCAGGCAACTATAACGATCCGGCTTCACTAGCAGGTTTAATCAAACAGGCGTGGTGCAGCGCCTTACGGGTGGGTACTCAGGAGTATGCAACGCTGGCACACTTTCCGGAAAGCCCTGTGTACTGGATTGACCGCGGGAATAAAGAGCAACTACAGGAGGCATTAGTACGGGCTTCATATCTTGCAAAAGACCATACCAAAATTACCGGTGATGGCGAACGTAATTTTGGATGCAGCCAACGCTGATTTTCCCGTCAAGATTCGCCCCAGCCTATCGAGGCCGATAAGGCGCTCAGGTATTTTTTTACTGGCAATCCCTATCTTCTGAAGGAGTACTGGCGTGCAATAGAACTCAACCACGCCGGACTCCTCCCATCATTAATTTTCAGAGGGAGAGATTCCATGGCTACTATCAATAACCCCATTCTTAGTGCTGAAGACCCGCTTATAGACATGACTTTTATCACTACATATACCGGCATGACCGACAAGTGGTTTTATAAACTTATTCAGGACGGAGTTTTCCCAAAACCCATCAAGCTGGGACGTAGCTCACGTTGGTTTAAAAGCGAAGTGGAGAGCTGGATGCAGCAACGCATTGAGGATTCACGGGGGAGCTGTCTGCGATGAAAAGACAGTACACAGCGGAATGTATGCCACTGATAACTCAGAAACACAAAAACCAGCCCTCAGAGAGAAAACACTTCGAACAAATCACCGGAGCTGTCGCTCCGGCTCGGATTCATACGTTACTCAAAGTAATCCATGTCCAGTTTGGGCACTTTAACCAAACGAGAGGAAACGCCAACCTCGTTTTCAATCATCAAATGAACTAAACGTTCACCATCAACCAGTACCATTCCCTCAACGGATTGGGCAAAATCTCGCGCCTGAGAAGTAAAGCCGGAAGTGGTAATAAATACTCCTCGTTTGGCCTTTTGTCCGGCCAGCGCACCATAGAACGCCTGAAGTTCAGGGCGACCAACTGTGTTCTGCCAGCGCTTAGCCTGCACGTAAACTTTTTCCAGCCCCAATTTATCAAGTGAAATAATTCCGTCGATACCACCATCTCCAGTACCACCTACGCGCTGAAGATCATCCCGATGTCCGCCATATCCCAGACGATGAAGAACATCCAGGACGATAACCTCAAACCGAGCTGGGGATACCTGCAACAAGTTTTCCAGTAACTCATCAGCAACAGCATCCCGTAGCTCTTTTAACGCTTGATCAAGACGATCGTCAGGGCTGCTTTTTGCCAGCTCTTCCTGGTTCGGTGCAGCTGGTCTTGGATCAAGATCGACAGCATCTGGCTGCTGTTTTAATTTCACGTTCATGAAATCAAAGGCCAGGTGGTTCACTTCCTTTTCGGCGAGTGGCTGGGGATGAGCCTGTACCCATTTAACCCCGTCGGGCGTTAAGCACCATTTTCCTCTGGATAAACTTTGCGATAATCCAGCTCGCTTCAGACCGTCTGACCAGCCCGCCCGATTTTTATAAACTAACTGACCGCTGGCTATTACCTCTGCTCGCTGATTATCATCAAGATTAAGAGCATCTGCCGCAGCTTCATGCGCATCACGAGCTGGTACGCCCTCAGGTTTACCTGCCAGAAAACGGAGAACTGGTTCAATAAATTTATCGTAGGTAGGAACGGCCATATATACATCCCTGATAGGGTTGTTATTAGCTCGGCTGCGTCAAACCGATCAACTAAAGTCTGTTTAGTTACTTAGCAATTGAGTGTACTTCCAACTGGCGAGGAGATGAACACATACCTCAATGATTTTACTCACCAAGCTAAAGTCTCATCTCCACATCATAAATCAGAAAATATCACCCCAGCCATCTCATCCAACCGCGTTTTGACTACTTCCCACTCGGGCATAACTTGTCCCATCAGACGGTAAAAACGCTCGCTATGGTTGTGCTCAGCTAGATGACACAGCTCATGCAAAATTACATAGTCAATGCATTCTCGGGGAGCTTTAACCAAGTTTGGGTTAAGAGTGAGCCGACCGTTAGGAGAACAACTCCCCCACTGTGTTTGCATGGTTAGAATACGCAATGGGGGAGGTGCATTTACCCACAGAGCCTGCTCGAGCATGGCTTCGAGCCGTTTGGCGAAAACATCTTTGGCTCGAGTTTTATACCAATCAATAAGAAGCTGCCGGACCTTTTCAGGGCTCTTCTGACGCAAGGTAACTTCCAGCTTTCCGCGCAACATTTTTACGCGTTGTACCTCCGCAGGTTCTTCAATCACCTTCAACAAGTATTGTTTGCCAAGGTAATAATGGCTCTCGCCGCTGATATACTTACGTGGCGTAATGTATTCAATCTGTCTGCGGAAATCCCTAAGCTGCTGATAAATCCAGCGCCCACGTTTCTTTACTGCCGTCAGAACGGCCAGGTCATCAGCCTCTTCAGGTGCAGAAACAACCACACGGCAATCTGGATGCACCTTGATCAACACGCGACTTGTGGCATAGGGACGAGACTCACGGTCAAAGTTGATCCACTCGTCTCCGTAGATAAAGCTCATAGCCTGCGTTTGCGTGTTAATGGGCACAGCTTACACTCCGCTCAATCCGATACGGGTAATTTGTACAATCATCTCGACGATCCTCTTCGCCTGGTCCATTCCGCCGCCAATGGCTTTGCATTCCTTAAACATCAATGGCAGCAGCTTTTTCCTGATATCTGCTTCAATGTTCTGCGGGTTTATTGAGTTTTCGGCCACTGAGGTTTCGACTGAACGGTCCACATCAAAAGCCAGTTTTATCCATTTATCCTGAACTTGTGAATCGGTAATTGAGAAAACCTCAGGTAGCATTTTCTTGAATACGCTAAAGTAAGCCTGAGCATGGTGGTTGCCGGTAAATACATCTGGAATATCATTCAAGCGGCGTTCATGCACTTGCTCTTCAAACTCCCGGAAAAGCATGTATTGCTTGAGCGGATGTTCGAATAACTTCTCAGCTTCTTCAATAGCTTGCCGTAATAGCCTAGAGAACGCCTCCTGCGCATAGGGATCGTCACGCAGTTCTTGCTCGATCATACGAGTAACACGCGTTTTTATGATGTCGGTTTCGTTACGGGTTTTATCTTCGCTCCACTCATCTGGCTGCACTTGCCCCATCTTGTTTACTTCGTAAACACCATCAGGCTCCCGAACTTCTACGCCAACAACATGCTTATCGAGTAACTTTTTGACCTGCTCGGCATACTCATCATAGTCGATACGCTCACCGGCATCTTGCTGCACTAACTGGCGTAAACTGGAGAACTGCTTCACCGTCTCTTTGTAATGACGGCGATCATCTTCACTGAAGCTCTTGTCTTCAAAGAAGGTGGCTGATTGCAATGCAACTTTTAAGCAACTGGTAAATTCAGTCAGTGCCTCGTAGAAATCTTCACGTATTTTCAGGTGCACATCGACCAGCTCGCCATTTTTTTCTTCAATGCGTGGCACCAATACCTGGCGTAGTTGCTCGGTATCTTGCCTGTTCTTCACACCGTCAAAAATCGCCCACAGGTTTTTATAAAGCTGCGGTAAACGTTTGTATTCGGTGCTCATCTGATTATAGAGCCCGGCGAGATCGTCAATCTCATAGCCACCCTGAGTGCGGGATGCGAGTTTCTGATACTTCTCTATGGTGGTATCCAGCTCTTTAAGAATGCCACGATAGTCTATGAGCAGACCGAATTTCTTCTTAGGATGCAAACGGTTGACTCGTGCTATCGCCTGGATCAGGTTGTGTCCTTTAAGCTGCTTATCGATGTAAAGCACAGCGTTCTTGGGCTCATCAAAGCCGGTTAGCAGCTTATCGACCACGATCAGCAATTTCAGCGAATCGTCTTTATCAAAGCGGTCTATCACATTTCTGGTGTAAGATTGTTCATCCTGTTGACCGACATTCTCTTTCCACCATTTAACAACTTCAGGTGCGGTAGATTCATCAACTTCGGTGTTACCTTCACGCGTGTCAGGGGCGCTGATCACCACCGCGGATTCAAACAGCCCGACCTCATCTAGGTATTTCTTGTACTTGATGGCAGCGGCTTTACTGTCACAAGCAAGCTGACCTTTTAATCCTTCGTCGATGTTTTTCACGAAGTGGTTAGCAATATCTAATGCAATCAGACGAATACGATCGTCTGCGGTGTAGATCTGCCCTTTACTGGCATATTTGCGTTTAAGATCGGTTTTTTGCTGGTCGCTTAACCCTTCGGTGATTCGCTCAAACCAGCTATCGAGAGCTCGTTCATTCACATCCAGATCGGGAATGCGCTCTTCATAAAGTAGTGGCGTTACAGCTTTATCATCCGTTGCTCGCTGCATCGTATAAGCATGGATGATAGAACCAAATTTATTGGTCGTTTTATCATCTTTCAGCAATGGAGTTCCGGTAAAAGCAACGAATGCGGCTTTCGGCAACGCCTGCATCATGCGGATATGGTTTTCACCACCCTGGCTACGGTGGCCTTCATCAATCAACACAATAATATCTGAACTGGTATTAATGCATTCAGGCTGTCTGATGGCGGTATTAAACTTCTGGATCAACGAGAAGATAATTCGCTCAGTGCCCTTACCAATCTGCTCAGCCAAACGCCTGCCGGATGTCGCGATCGCCGCTGACTTGTCTCTCTTCCCGGAGAGCTCTCCACTGGAGATAAAGGTACGGCTAAGCTGGTTTTCCAAATCGACGCGGTCGGTAACCACCACAATGCGGCATTGCTTTAAACTTTCGTGCAAAATTAGCGCTTTGCTCAGAAATACCATCGTCAACGATTTACCCGAACCAGTGGTATGCCAAATAACGCCACCTTCACGGCTGCCATCAGGTCTTTTGGTATTGATACGCTCAATCAAACGTTTGATGCCAAACACTTGCTGATAGCGAGCAACAACCTTGCCGACTTTTTTATCAAACAGCGTATAAAAGCGAACCATATCCAGCAGACGTTCAGGCAACAATAGGCTGATTAACAGCTTATCTTGCCCGGTCACGGCCAATTCTCCCGCAGCTACCAAACCCTGGTACCAATCTCTGGCCGCTGCTGGCCGATGATAAAATAACTTATCTAGCTGTTGAGGAAGAAGTTTTTGGTTCTTGATGATGTACATTTCAGCATCAGAGAGGTCTTCTTCACGCCAGGTGGCCCAAAATTTAGCCGATGTTCCACAGGTCCCATAACGACCATCATGACCATTAATCGACAACAGCAACTGACTGTAGACAAACAGGCGTGGAATTTCATCGTGCCGCTGATTGCGGAGAGTTTGTGATATCCCTTCACCAATGGTTGGCACCTTTTTAGCATTACCATCCGGTCGTTTGGCCTCAATGACCACCAGTGGAATACCGTTCACAAAGCAGACGATATCTGGTCTACGTGATTCAACACCGTTAGCCCGCGTTACCGTGAACTCCTCGGTAAAGACAAAGCTATTATTTGTTGGATGATGCCAATCGATTAAGGCAATGGTTGGGTTTGCCTTTTTACCATCGATAAACTCGGTAACGGAAATCCCATACATCAAGTGGTTATAAAGACGCTCATTGGCAGTGAGTAAGCCCTGATTAAGGGCCGGGCTATTGACTTCAGCAATCAGATTATCAATAGCCTTGTCAGAAAGAGAATATTCCTGCCCACCAAATGTAAAAGTACGCTTTGCCAGTTGCTCCCTGAGTAGGTGCATCAATACAACCTGATCGGGTTTGCCTGCTCGGGCAGCCAGAGCCTCTTCAGGAGAAAGGTAAGACCAGCCAAGGTTATTCAGCAGCGCCAAAGCCGGAAGCTTAGCACTGTATTCTTCCTGAAATTTTGGGGCATATTGGGTGTTCATTATACTCTCTTATGGTGCTCTATCTCTCTGGAAAATCGTCGTTTTCCTTCTTGAAGAACCATACGGAATTTCCAGGTGGTTAAACTTCGAGCAAATTCGCCTTTAGCAATGGTGTTGAGCCGCTCTTCGTTAATTGTACTGACATTCTTATCATATTGATCAGCCATGGAGGCCTGGGTGAACCAGAGCGTTTCTGACTGGAGGAAGCACTCAAAGCGACGAGCACGGCAATCGTCGCTTTGAAACAACAGGAGCTCACCCAGCGGGGCTTGAGATAGATGTTTATCCGTCATGCCACCTCCGTTTTCACCCGCCGTTTACCTGTGAGCAGTTGCTGCATCAGGGCTTTTTTCTCTTGTTTTAGAAGGTTAAGCTTTTTATCTAAAATCATAGTTTCTTCTTCAGCCAACCTCAGGACTTTGCCTATCTCACGCTGTTCCTCTATTGGCGGGTATGAAATCATGACACTTCTGAACCCATCTTGAGATACCACATATCTCTGTCCGCTCCCGTCTGCCAGCAATGAAACCTGCTTTCGGAACGTGGGTGTGGAAAAAGCAAATGCTTTAAAGTTTAAATCCCAATTCTCTTTAATCCTGAATCGGACTATATGATAGCTATAGCAACAGCTGTCAATATCAGCTGCAACCACCGCAGACATACCAACTTCTTCTCTGGTTTCTGAAGATGGAGTAAAGAATACGTCACCCTTCAGTACGTTACACCCATCAACCTTAGAATATGGCGCAGAAACCCAATGATTGATCTCATCAGCGAATATGAATGTTTTCTTGAATACGTCTGTGAAATTTAATAAACGAACAGGCACTTCACCTTCAACAATTTTTTTATCAACGCCTGCACTTTTTATTTCCCCAATATCTCCCAATCGACAACTCTTCCACTCGCTATTAAACCTACGCCCATTTTTATCAAGGAGTCGTTTTTTTTCAGTTAAAAGTTTCTGCATCAGCGATTTTTTCTGTTGCTGGCTATTTAATAAAATTTTTTCAGTAATTTCAATTGCCTTGTCCCAAGCAGAAAGGATTTTAGCGATTTTTTTTTGCTCATCATATGGAGGTAACTGAACTATCAGAGATTTTATTAAAGTCGTATCTAAGCGACCAGTTCCATGCCCAGCGACACTGACTAGTTTTAGTACTTTCTCTTTTTCAGCTACAAGCAAGAATGATAAGAATAACCCATCTATGTTTTCATTAGGTATTAATGCCTTCAGATCTTGGTTAAAAGCAACCTCTCTAGTGGCATAACCGACGGGAAAATCTTTTAGCAAAGTCATTCCGCGAACGAGAATTAGGGATGCTCCTGCAGGAGCTTTTTTCGCAGAAGAAAAACCTTTTAAAGTTAGCTTATCAATACTGCTAGTCAAGTAATGAGACTTCAAATCCTTCCCTGAAATCCAGGGCTCATCACCACCCCAGAGATCTAAATTTTGCTTACTAGGAGTTCCGCCAGAGGAAAATTTTGCTAATTCACCAAGCTGGGCAACCTTCCATCCCTCAGGAACCATAACCCAACTCCTCCAAATACTTCGCCATCTCCACTTCTAACTCAGCTAACTGTCTTTGAAGTTGCTGACGCTCGCCACGGATCGCCATCAGGTCGACTTCGCCTTCTTCTTCAAAGGTATCAACATAGCGCGGAATATTCAGATTATAGTCGTTATCGTGGATCTCCTGCTGGCTGGCAAGATAAGCGTATTTATTGACGTTATTGCCATCACGATAGGTTTTAACAATTTTGGCAATATTATCCGCACTCAACTTGTTCTGATTTTTACCCGGTTCAAACTCACGACTGGCATCGATAAACAGCACCTTATCGTCTACTTTCTGCTTTCTAAAGATCAGAATCGCTGCAGGAATACCGGTACCAAAAAATAGTTTTTCGGGTAACCCAATCACTGCATCCAGCAGGTTTTCTTCAATCAGCTTCTGACGGATTTTGCCTTCGCTTGAACCACGGAACAGCACGCCATGGGGAACTACCACCCCCATGCGCCCGGTTTTCGGCTTCATGGTTTCGATCATATGCAGAATAAAAGCGTAATCACCCTTTGTTTTTGGCGGCAAACCACGACGAAAACGACCAAACTTATCGTTTTCTACGTCATCATGTCCCCACTTATCCAAAGAGAAAGGTGGGTTGGCGGTAACCACATCAAACATCATTAAATCGCCGTTTTTATTCAGCAGCTTGGGGTTACGAATGGTGTCGCCCCATTCGATTTTGTGGTTATCCTCACCATGCAGGAACATATTCATTTTCGCCAACGACCAAGTTGAACCAATGGCTTCTTGGCCATAAAGCTCATACTGTTTGCTGCCGTGGTTTTGTACTACCTTACGCCCGCATTTCATCAACAGGGACGCGGAACCACAGGCGGGATCGCAAATAGTATCGCCAGGTTGAGGATCTAACAGTTCCGCAATAAGTTCTGACACTTCCGGTGGGGTATAGTACTCACCCGCCTTCTGACCACTGTTTGCAGCAAACTTTCCGATAAGGTATTCATACGCATTACCTATTATGTCCAACCCGCCCACGCGACTAGGCTTAAGGTTCAGCTCTGGATTAGCGAACTCCACTAACAGGTCTTTGAGGATCCCGTTCTTTTGCTTCTCTTCACCTAGTTTATCTGTGTTAAAAGTGATGTCCTGGAAAACGCTTTTCCCGGCATCTTTCAGCTTGGTACCGTTGGCTTCTTCAATCGCATGAAGTGCCTCATCGATACGTTCACCGTTACCAGGTTCATTACGACGTTCATACAGCGAGTAAAAACTGGCCTCTTTTGGCAGAACGAATCGTTCGTTCTTCATCATTTCTTCGATCAGTTCCGGCTCGTCGCCATACTCTTTTTTGTATCCATCATAGTGATCCTGCCACACATCAGAAATGTACTTCAGGAACAACATAGTAAGGATGAAGTCTTTATAGGTATCCGGACTGATAGTGCCACGGAAGATATCGCACACGCCCCATAGCACCCTGTTAATACGGTCTTGATCGATTTTGTTGCTCATAACCTATTTATCCTTAAGTAATTTTTGCAATATGCCGAGCTCAAGCTGGTGACGATTCGTTTGTAACTTACTGATAAGTTTATCTTCTTCCTGCCAGACTCGTTGAAGCTCAATAAGTTGTCGTTGCGTATACGCAGGTGGAACAGGAATCTCCACATCCAACAATGCTGCTTTAGTAACAAGCTGGATGTTTGTACCACTGCGATTAAACATCTGTTGCGTCATCGGGTGGTTAAGTACCCAACATAGGTATTCAGGAGCTATCTCGCGCTCTTCCCTTCGAAGGGTAACAATCAGAAATTGGCTGGTAGCTACTACTGGGATATTACTGCTATAGACAACCGCAACGTTCCGGTTCCCCCTGGCGGCAACGACGATTTCACCTTGTCTAAGGAAAGGTGGTTCAACACGTTGCTCCCAACTAATCGTCGGTAAAGCTTCATAATCTCTCTGCCAATCCAGCTCAAGGTCCTTAATTTGTAATATGCGTACATTCCCATCAGGCACCGGTTCGACAGCCCCCCGGAACGTATAGCCTGAGCGAATATCAGCCAAATCACCTATCTTGTATAACTTTGTTGGCATAATGGCCTCAGTTAAGTGCATCATCACTGATGCACTAATCTTAAAGAGGATAAAAAGGGCTTAACTATGAGCTCATGAAGCCCTTATTTTGATAATCCACGCCGGCATAACTTTTTATGTGAAGCGAGAGTTATATTACCAAAACCAGAACAGCCCAATGAATTTACGCAGCAACTTAGTGACCGATAGTGAACCTTGTAAAGTCATAAGGTTAGCATCAGTCGCCGCCGGGTTTACTTCTGTTGTTACGCTAAGTGTAATAATCTGCTTTTGCAAATCGTAAGAAACTTGATAAAATGCCATAGATTCGATCTCCTATCCTGGTTTAGACGCTTCGGGTTTGAGGTTCGCGAAAGGCTGGAACCAATCGCACAAATCACTCTTTTCTGTACGGCTGCTACTGTAATAAAAGTGAGTTGATGCACTTATATTTGCTCAGGCTGATATCAAAGTCAACAAGTATTTTATGTGCAGTAGCAGCTCTACAGAAGTAGCATTGCCCCCGAAGAAGCAGTGATCGTTAATGGCTTAATAATTAATTATTCTAATATACTGTTTTAATTGAGTATTTAACTGATCCTTATGTTTTTAAAATCAAATGCACTTACCCCTTTCTCCCGATTTGCATCAAGATAATCCGCCCACCATTGCAGCATCAATCTACGCTCGTCCAAATGCTCCGCCTTATGAATATACGCAGCTCGCACAGAGTTACGCTCCATATGGCTCATCTGCCGTTCAACCGCATCCCTAGACCATAATCCTGACTCAATCAGCGAACTACAGGCCATTGTCCTGAAACCATGCCCACAAACCTCTACTTTTGTGTCATAACCCATAACACGAAGTGCCTTGTTCACCGTGTTTTCACTCATCGGTTTACGAGGGTTGTGATCTCCAACGAAAACAAAATCGCGCTCGCCGCTAAGCTTGTGAACCTGTCTGAGGATTGCTAAAGCCTGATGAGATAATGGCACCAAATGAGGTGTGCGCATCTTTGAACCCCGGTGTGAGTGCTTTACCCCTTCGATAGCTTCTCGTTCAGCCGGTATCGTCCACATTGCCGTTTCAAAATCTATTTCAGACCAACGAGCAAAGCGCAATTCGCTAGAGCGAATGAATATCAACAAGGTGAGTTCAACGGCTAGGCGGGTCAACAAGCGTCCCGTGTAACAGTCAATTCGGTGGAGTAGTTCAGGTAGGCGTTTCAGCTCAAGTGCAGGTCGATGGATACGGTTGCTGGAAGCAACTGCCCCAGCCATCTCTTGAGCCGGGTTGTAATCAATCAAGCCACTTTGCACCGCATACCGCATAATGGCAGTTGTCCGTTGCTGAAGACGAGAGGCGACTTCGAAACGGCCTGTAGCTTCTACAACTTTGATAGGAGCCAGCAGATCGCGAGTTCTCAGCTCCTCAATACTACGTTTGCCGATTGCATGGAACAGATTATCTTCCAGACTTTTAAGCACCCGCCGACTGTGGTCCTCTGACCATTTCTTATTAGTTTCATGCCAATCTCTGGCGACCGACTCGAAAGTGATGGCCTCTTTCGCCTGTTCCTCTTTCACAGCCCGCTTATGCTCGCGAGGATCAATACCAGCAGCAACCAGCTTTCTGGCCTCTTCCCTCTTTTGACGAGCATCAGCTAATGACGTTTCAGGATAAACCCCAAACGCCATCAGGTGCTGCTTACCGCCAAAGCGAAAGCGGAACCGCCAGTATTTTGAGCCGTTGGGGTGAATCAGCAAAAACATGCCATCCCCATCGACTAGGGTGTACTCCTTTTCCTGCGGTTTTGCAGAACGCACTTTGATATCTGTCAGAGCCATAAAAGTTCTCCTTCCATGTGCCGCTGTGAGTATACAACCATTATCGAACCAGCATATATACTCGGTTCTATACTCACAAGCGACTTGATGTAGGTTGACTCAGATTGACTTCTGTTGAAAGGAAAATCGCGGAAAGCCTTGTGTGGCGCGGATTTCAGGCACAAAAAAAGACGTCCATTGACGTCTATTGATGTTCCGATGGTGCCGAAGGCCGGACTCGAACCGGCACATCTTTCGATGGTTGATTTTGAATCAACTGCGTCTACCGATTTCGCCACTTCGGCACTGAAGAGGATGCGGAAAACGTTGGGGATTATACCGTTACGTGCCCAGCAAGCAACCCAATTCCGCTGTGATGTGCGCTAAGCGGCGAAAAAACACACGGAACCCGGTAAACCCGCGCTGTCCCGCTGCCAGAATCCTCCCAAACCGCCTTCACCTTACGATCCCGTCGGAACTTTCTCATCCGCACCGCCTCTTAACAGCACGAAGCATAAAACCCAACCGAGGTCGAAATGAAAAAGCGCCATATCGCCTGCGCCCTGGCAGCCCTGCTGCTGGCGGGCAATGCGTCAGCCGCAAGCTGGCAGGATCAACTGAGCAGTGCCGCCAACCAGCT